>JAEEGL014324185.1_pt1 | contig 12809 bp, 11 predicted proteins | sample 9134231 | NCBI WGS metagenome assembly JAEEGL01 (sample SAMN16246548, study PRJNA631951) | gut metagenome | biome: gut microbiome; feature: rumen; material: fiber-attached | host: Bos | place: Iran: Karaj | collected 2018-10
ATGGAGAAGGACGAAGACGGCAATTTCAGTATCAACGGACAGAAAGTCCTGATCCCCTTCATCTACAAATCCACCGACAACATGATGATCCAGATGCTGCGGCAGGAAACCGCACCGTATTCGACCGAGGACGGCGAGATCCTCATCTTCTCGGACGAGACGGCGGATATCCTGCGTACGGTCTCCGAGCATGCGCGCTCGCGCGCCTTCTCCACCTTCAAGATCTCCAGCTATCCGGCGAACCTGCTCAACGCGGGCCAGTGCATCTTCGCGGTGGATTCGACTGCAGGCGCGACCTGGATGGGAACGCATGCGCCGCTTTCGGACATCAGTCCGGACAAGCTCGTCGAATTTGAAACGGCGGTGCGCCCGGTTCCGCAGTTCGATCCGGAAGATCCGAAGATGATCTCGCAGGGCCCGAGCGTCTGCATCTTCAACAAGCGCGATCCGCAGGAGGTGCTCGCCGCCTGGCTGTTCACGCAGTACCTGCTGTCCAACGACGTGCAGATCGCCTATTCCGAGACCGAGGGCTATATCCCCGTCACGAGCAAGGCGCACAGGGACGAGCGGTATATCGACTACATCACCCGCGAAGGCGACGATGATCCGCTCTATTACGAGGTCAAGCTTGCCGCCTCGCGCCTGCTGCTGGAGAATACCGACAAGACCTTCACAACACCCGTTTTCAACGGCTCCACTTCTCTGCGCGACGCCGCAGGCGCATTGATCGAGGAAACGGTCAAGGCCGAGCGCCGCGGCAAAACCGTGGACGACGCTTTCATAGAAAAGATCTACTCGGACGTTTCCGCGCTCTACCGCCTCGGCCAGGCAAATGCCGGTGAAGCGGGAAAACGCGATCTCGGTCCGCTCCCGAATACGGCGACCGCGCTGCTGTGCGTACTCGCCGGGGTGTGGGTACTCATCATCGTGTATGTCGGGCTTGACGCTCTGCACAAGAAACGGCGCGGAAAAGCCTGAAAAATCGGCAAGTCCTTTCTTGACATTCCAATATGGAAAGCGTATGATTTGGGACGAAGAACGGCATAAATGCCATAATAAAAAAGGAGAATACCATGAAAAAGTTCATCGCATTGACTCTCGCGGTGGTCATGCTCCTCGCGCTGGCCGCCTGCGCCGATCAGGGAAGCGGAAAGGCCGCTGCCGATGAGGACAAAAAGGGCGAAGGCGTTATGACCTACGCCGAGTACATCGCCGCCGACCTCGACACCGAAGTCGTCGTTGAGACCTATGTCCAGGCCAAGCAGAGCTGGTGGAACGATTCCGCCACCCTCTATACCCAGGACAAGGACGGCGCTTATTTTCTCTACAACGCCCACTGCGACGAGGCCACCTACGGCAAGCTCGTGCCCGGCACCAAGATCAAAGTCACCGGTTATAAGGCCGAGTGGTCCGGCGAAGTCGAAATCACCGACGCCACCATCGAGATCCTGACGGACAAGACCTATGTCGCCCCCGCGTTCGACGCGACCGCGCTTCTGGGCACCGCCTATCTTGAAAAGCATCAGAACGAGTTCGCCGCCTTCAAGGGCATGACCGTTGCGGATAAGGGCGACGGCGCCGCGTTCTTCTACGGCTGGGACGGTTCGGGCCAGGAGGGCACCGACGCCGACCTGTATTTCGACGTCACCAAGGACGGCAAGACCTACACCTTCGTCGTGGAGTATTATCTGTGCAATGAGACCACCGCTGTCTATGACGCGGTCCGCAATCTCAAAGTCGGCGATACCGTCGATATCGAAGGCTTCCTGTACTGGTACGAAGGCCCGCAGACCCACGTGACTTCCGTCACCGTCAAGTAAACAAGAGCCGAACAACAAAAAACTCCGGTTTTTCCAAACCGGAGTTTTTTCTATGCTTTTTTCAGATCCTTTCCAGAATCCACTGCTTTACGGCGTCCACCGCCTGATCAAGGTGGTTGTCATAGCAGTGCGTATCGCCCGGGATCAGCACGAGCTTACAGTTTGTATAGCGCTTTGCCGCCTCTATGCCGACCTCGACCGGCACGGCCTCGTCGGCGTCGCCGTGCACGATCAGCACCAGGCCGTCGTACCTGTCGATGGCTTCCTCCACATGGATCGTCTGGGCCGCGCGCGCATAGTTTCCGCCGAGCTTCTTTCCGTCCTCGGTGCGGAAGATGATATCCGGGATCCGGTCGGGATCGAAATGCTGCCCGAGCAGCGTTCCCTTCCGCGCGCCTTCCGGGATCATGGACGCGGGCGACATGGGGATGACGCCCTTGATCACGTCGCGCTTGAGCGCCGCCGCGAGCATGACCATCAAGCCGCCCTGCGAATGGCCGCACAGATAGATATCCGTGACGAAGTCAAGTTTTCCTGCGAAATCGATGATCGTCATGGCGTTGGTCATCCACTTGAAAAGCGTGTGGTTCTCGAAAGCGCCGTCGCTCTTCCCGTGGCCGTACATATCCACGCGCAGCGTCGCGCAGCCGATCGAGTTGAGCATGTCGCTGACCGCGACGATGTGCCGTTCCTCGATATGGCCGGTGAAGCCGTGGATGATGATGACCAGGGGGCAGGGTCCGAGCCCTGCCGGGCGGATCAGCTTGGCATTGAGCCGAATGCCGTCGTCGATGATGAACATGGTTTTTCCTCCTGTATGCTTTAATATATAATACGTATTTTGGACTGCCCGGTGGCCTTCTGGAACTCCTCTACGCTCTTCACTGCCATGACGGCGCTGAAATGCCCGGTCTTCTTATCCACGAAGCCGGCGGTCATCTCGCCCGTGCAGATGCTTTTCCGGATCGCGGGTTCCTGCGTTTCGGGATCAAAGCGCACGGCGGGCTTTTTGGAAAACAGACCCATGTTATCCCTCCTGTCCGATCGCGTCGAACATCGCCTTTACCGACGGCGCGTTCTTTGTCAGGCGCTTGATGCTCAGATCCTCGGCCTTGCTGTTGGCAAGGCGCAGATTGTTCTCCGAGGACAAAAGCGCCTCCTTCGTCTTCTGCAGATGCGTGATGGTCTTGTCGATCTCGTCGATGGCCGTCTGGAAGCGCTCGCTCGCCAGCCGGTAATTGCGCGCGAAGCCCTCCTTGAAGGCGTTCATGTTCTCCTCAAAATGCAGTATATCCACCTGCTGGCTGCGCACGATCTGCAGCTCGCGCTGATACTTGAGGGAATTGCGCGCGGCGTTTCGAAGCAGCGTGATCATGGGGATGAAAAACTGCGGCCTTATCACATACATCTTCTCATAGCGGTAGGATACGTCCACGATGCCGTTGTTGTACAGCTCGCTGTCCGGCTCCAGCATGGAGACCAGGACCGCGTATTCGCAGTTTTTCTCCCGGCGGTCGCGGTCGAGCTCGCGGAAGAAATCCTCATTTTTGTGCTTGGTCGCGGTGGTGTCCATCTCGTTCTTCATCTCGAACATGATGGAGATGAACTCCGTCCCCTCACCGTCCGCCTCGCGGAAGATGAAATCGCCCTTGCTGCCCGTTCTCGCGTCGTTGTCCTTCTCGAAATAGGCATTCGGAAAAGCGGTCATGCGCAGCGCGTTGAACTGCGTCATGCAGTGCTGCTCCAAACTTTCGCCGACCATCTTGGTGGACTGGCGCGCTTTGAAATCCTTGTAGTATTCGATCTGCTCGTCCTTCATGCGCAGCGCGGCCTCATACTGCTCGCGAAGCGACTTCTCCTTGAGCTGTTCCTCGCTCTCCTTCGCGGACAGCCTGCCCTGCAGCGCGATGATCTCGCTTGCCTTCTCGGCAAGGACCTTGTCCTTCTCGGCGACCGCCTCGTTCACGGCGAGCCTGCGCTCCGTCTCCGCGCTCTGCGCCTCTGCCTTCAGCCGCTCGATCTCGCGTTCGCGCGCCGCCAGAGCGTCGCCGAAGCTCTTCTCCTGCGCCATCTTTTCCAGCTTGAAATCGTTCTCCTTCGCCTCGACGAGCGCCTGTCCGCGCTTTTGCAGCTCCCGCTCGAATTCGCGGTCGCGCACCTGCTGCACGATCTGCGCATACCCGGATTCATCCACCTGAAATACCTGCCCGCAGTTCGGGCATTTGATCTCCTGCATAACCGCACCTCTTATATGTTATGTAAACCATTGGTTTCTTATATAGAAAAAAGCTCCGCTTGTTGCTTCTCCCGCAATCACTATACCATTTTACCGCCTTTTCCGCAATAAAAAATATGGGCCGCCGCGAAAAAACATGCTTTTCCGGGAGAAAAGGCCCTTCCTTTTTTCCTGTATTTTGTTGACCGTCCCAAGTTTCGATGATACAATAATCCCATCCTGTTTTCCGGACGGAACAGCTTTTCGAACATATAAAGGACAGGTTTTTCTATGCTCATTCCCGTACTTCTGTTTATTCTGGGCCTTCTGCTGCTTATCAAGGGCGGCGACTGGTTCGTGGACGGCTCCGTCGGCCTTGCGCACCGCTTCCGCTTCCCGGAGCTCCTGATCGGCGCGACCGTCGTCTCCATCGGCACGACGCTGCCGGAGGTCATGGTCTCCTCGCAGGCGGCCATGGTCGGCAACAGCGGCATTTCCTACGGAAACGCCATCGGCTCCGTCATCTGCAACACAAGCCTGATCGCGGCGCTGACGGTCGCGATACGGCCGGGCAGGATCAACAACAAAACGCTCGTCTTCCCCGTCGCGACCTTCTTTTTCGCCGCGGCGCTCTACGCGGGCATCGCCTATACGACCGGCCGCTTCAGCCAGCTTAACGGCGTCGTCTTCCTCGTTCTGTTCGTCGCCTATCTCGTCGTGACCGTCATCCAGATGAAGAAGCATCCGGAGCGTGCGGACGCCGAGGAGGAAGAGGAATTCAAGCAGCGCAGGCTGTGGATGGAGATCGTGCTCCTCATCGTCGGCGCGGCGGCGATCGCTTTCGGCGCAAACCTTCTCGTCAACAACGGCACCCTGATCGCGAAGGCGCTGGGCGTGCCGGATTCGGTCATCGGCCTTACCATGGTGGCGCTCGGCACCTCGCTTCCCGAGCTTGTGACGGCGATCACCGCGCTCGTCAAGGGACACAGCGCGCTGTCGCTCGGAAACATCATCGGCGCGAACATCTTCAACATCATCCTCGTTTCCGGCGCGGCCATCACGATCAGCCCCTTCTCCATCCCCGTGGAGAAGACGATCGCGGGCCTTCCCGCCTCCTTCGTCGCGGAGATCCCCGTGATGTTCCTGGTCATGGCCGTCCTCTGTCTGCCGACGCTCGCCTCCAAAGGAAAGCTTCGCAGATGGCAGGGCGTCACGCTCCTTGCGATCTATATCGCCTTTACCGTGTTCCAGTTCGCATTTTGATCCGTTTTGCAAAAACAGCGCGGCCTTTCCCTTGGGGAAGGCCGCTGTTTTTTGCGTTTCTCCGCCGGGAAAAAGAATATTCTTTGATTTTTCCCTTTCCGTCTTGCATAAGACGCGGATTTTTCGTATAATGATCTCATAAGAAATATATTCAGGAGGCAATCACCATGAGCGATTGGGCAAACAAAAAACTGGGCTTCGGCCTGATGCGTCTTCCGCGCAAGGACGGCGAGATCGATATCCCGGCCGTCTGCAAGCTCGCGGACGCGTTCCTTGAGAAGGGCTTCACCTATTTTGACACCGCTTACGTCTACGGCGGCTCCGAAGTCGCGCTGCGCAAGGCGGTCGTAGAGCGCCACCCGCGCGATAGCTTCACCGTGGCCACGAAGATGGCCGGCTGGCAGCTTTCCGACACCTACGGCCCCGCGGATATGTTCCGCGATCAGCTGGAACGCACCGGCCTTACCTATTTCGATTATTATCTGCTCCACAGCCTGCAGGATTCCCGCGTTGCCAGCTATGAAAAGTACGACTGCTGGAATTTCGGCATCAAGATGCGCGAGGAAGGCAAGATCCGCAATTTCGGCTTCTCCTTCCACGGCGATCCCGAGCTTCTGGACAAGCTGCTGACCGAGCATCCCGAGGTGGATTTCGTACAGCTGCAGATCAACTACGTCGACTGGGACAGCGAAGGCATCTATTCCCGCCGCAATTATGAGGTCTGCCGCAAGCACGGCAAATCAGTCGTCGTCATGGAGCCGATCAAGGGCGGCATCCTGGCCTCGCTGAAGCCCGAACTGGAGGCAAAATTCAAGGCGCTCGATCCGGACGGCACCCCGGCGTCCTTCGCGCTGCGCTTTGCGGCCTCTCTCGAGGGCGTGCGCATCGTCCTGTCCGGCATGAACGCCGACTTCCAGATGGAAGAAAACCTCAAAATCTTCGACGATTTCAAGCCGCTGTCCGAGAAGGAGCTTGCGGTGGTCGAGGAAGTCAAAAACGGCATCCTCTCCGCCGATACCGTCCCCTGCACCGCCTGCCGCTACTGCGTCGAGGGCTGCCCGATGCAGATCAACATCCCGGAGATCTTCAAGGCGTACAATATGTATCTGACTTTCGGCGTGCACAACCGTCCGAATCTGTTCTATGCGGGTCTTCTGCAGTCCGGCTCCGGACGCGCCGGAGACTGTATCGCCTGCGGCCAGTGTGAAGCCGCCTGCCCGCAGCACATCGACATCATTGAGCGTCTGAAGGGCGCAAGCGACTATCTTGACAAGTAAACCCGCGGACGATTGTCCATGAAAAAGTCCCGTGCAGCATGCACGGGACTTTTATTTCATCAGGGGGATTCGAATGGCCGCGTGTCAGAAAACGTGCCGGCGGCACGTTTTCCCGCGGCCTGACCGAGCCCGCAGGCGAGACCGAATCCCCCCCGCAATCACTTTGCGGCTTTGCCGCAAATCATCACTGTGCAGCAGGCACGGCATCACTTGCGCCGTCAGGCACAAACATCACTTTATACAGAAATAAGATCCTTTCAAGTGCCTTCATCAGGCCGTAAGGCCGACCTCACTCAAAGCCTCCGGGCCGAATGCATGGTTTGGTTTAGACATATCTGCCTGTGTTTATCCTTAAAAAAGAGTTTAGATTATTGACTATTTGGAAATCCAAGCGTAAACTGTGCTTGAAAGCTGTGCCGGATGCACAGTAAACGAAAAAATGAAAGTGAGGAACCCGTATGCAGTTCAGAGAGCTTGGTAAATCCGGGATAAAAGTCACGCCGCTTGCGCTCGGAAGCTGGCCGGCCGGCGGAGGCTCCGAATGGGGTGCAAAGAAAGAAGATTCCGTTTACCTTGACATGATGCGCACTGCCTTTGAGGGCGGTGTCAATTTCGTCGACATGGCTGTATTCTATGGCCACGGGCATGCCGAGGAGCTGATCGGCAAGGCGATAAAGGCGCTTGACCGTGAAAAGATCGTTGTTTCCACCAAGCAGGTTGCCGCCCTTCTGCGGCGCGACAACGCGCGCGCGACAGTGGAAGACTGTATGCGCCGGCTCGGCACGGATTATATCGACGTTTTCCTTGTGCACTGGCCGAATCCCGAGGTGGAGATCGCCGAGAACATGGAAGCGCTGAATGAGCTTAAGGAGGAAGGCAAGATCCGCGCGATCGGCGTTTCGAACTACACGCTTGCACACCTGAAGCGCGCCGTTCAGTATGCCCAGATCGATGTGCTGCAGCCCTGCTACAATCTGTTCTGGCGCTATCAGCTCGAACGCGATCTTCTGCCCTTCTGCATCGAAAACAACATCGGCATCATGACGTATTCCTCTCTCGGACAGGGTTTGCTGACCAACCGATTCCTCGGCGGCAAGGACGAGCTTGAGGAAGGCGACCAGCGCATCAATATCAACCCGCTTTTCCACGACGACGTATTCCCCGCTGCCGTGGAAGCGGCAAAGAAGATCCGCGAGATCGGCGCGAAATACGGAAAGACGCTTGCGCAGACCGCGATCAACTGGAACATCGGAACGCCGGGCATCACGACGGCGATCGTCGGAGCCGTGACCTCTGCGGAGGAGGAAGAAAACCTCGGCGCCCTTGGCTGGGAGCTTTCCGCGGAAGACCGCAAGACGATCGGCGACATCGGTCTGGAAGTCGCGAAGCTTGTCGCAGACTGGGATACGCTGTTCGAAAAGCACCATCCCATGCTGGAGCTTAGATAAGCTTTCCGAATCAGGCACGCACCTGCAATAAAGAAAACCGGGCTTGAACGCACGGGAAAAGGCCGCGCAAAGAACATCTGCGCGGCCTTTCTTTTTTGCAGAATGAAGAAGCCGAGGCGTTTTTCGATGATCGTACGGCGCACCCCAAACCTTTTCGCCCGTTTCAAGCGAATGCCTCCTCCGTTTTCTTGACAAACCGACATGCCGTATTATATAAATAGAACATAAGCATACGGCGCGATGATCCGAAACGGATCGGAAAGGAAGGCAGAACATGGGCGAAATCATAAAAGGCATTCTATGTGCCGCATTGGCGATCGGCGGCGCCTGGCTGATCTGGAGGAGTCTGGCATCGTCCTCCCGCTGCACGGAGCCGGCGGAAGCCGTGATCGTGGGCACGCAGCGCAGGACGCACAGGGTCCGGGGCCGGAGAGAGGCGAAGTATTATCCGGTGCTGAAATTCACCGTGGACGGCGTGGAATACCAGGCCGAGGCCGACGTCAGTTCCATTTTCCGGAACAAGTTCATAGAGGGCGAGACCATGCAGATCCGCTATAACGCGGAGGACCCGGGCGAATTCATGGTGAAGGGCAAATCCCTGCGTTCCGGTCTTATCAGCGGCATCGTGATGCTCGTTCTGGGCCTGCTCGGCGGGTATCTGTTTTTCCTGAAATAGGACGGGCGAAACGATTCACAGTAAAAAAGAGGGCGCGTTGCAAAATGCCCCACCTGTCATTGCGAGGCCCCGGAGGGGCCGTGGCAATCCGTAATACTCTGCATGGGGAATACGGATTCCCACGCCAGTGTGCGCACTGGCTCGGAATGACGAGTGCATTCAGGCATTTTGCAACGCGCCCTTTTCTTATGCTTTTCAGTTTTTCGGCGGGTATTCCGCGAGGTTGTCCTCCGCAAAGAGGAAGCGCAGAAGCTCGGGCAGATACGTGCGCCATGCGCTTTCGTAATGCGTCTGTCGGCTGTCGATGAGCACCATATTGCGCGTCGTGTCCATGCCTTTGTCGCGTAGCTTGCGGTACACGTCGAGCACCATATAGGTGCTGGTCGCGTCGAGCCCCTGATCGCCGTTATAGAAGGCGATTCGGTGGTCGGCGAGGCGTGCATAATCATAGCTGTCGAGCTCGGCCATCAATACCTCCTCCGGGAAGATCGGGAAACCCGGCGAGCAGACGATCGCGCGGCCGAAGACCTCGGGGTACTGCAGGAACATATAGTAGGACGCGCTTCCGCCGGCGGAGATGCCGCCGACACAGGTGTGTACGGCGTCCGGCAAAGTCAGATAGTTTTCGTCGATCAGGGGCTTCAGGTACTCGACGACGAACTTTGCGTAGGTCGCGGTCGTGCTCTCGCCCGGGATGACCGGAACGGGATGCCCGCCGACGGGGTCCTGCCTGACCCTCCTCTGATACGGCGGCGTCAGTTCCGTGCCGCGCGTCGGCGCAGTGTCGATGCCGACGACGATGGCGCTGATCCCCGCTTCTTCTTTCAGCTTCGTAAGCGCGCGGTCGGGCTCAAGCTTTGCCCGTCCGTCTCCGTTACGGAAAAGGCCCTGCCCGTCGTGCATATAGACGACCGGGAAGCGCTTCACGCCGTCGTAATCCTCCGGAAGCCAGACGCGGATCGTGCGCGTGCGGTGATCGGGATAGGGCTTCATCTCCATTTCGAAGCTCTGCATCGTGCCGTAAGGCAGAAGCTCTGTCTTTTCATGCGTGACAAGATTTTCGATCATGTTCTATTCCTTTCTGAAGCAAATCACTTGCGTAAACGATGACCGGATCGGCGTTTACTTAAAAAGAAGCTGCAGGAAATGCAGGGCGGCGTGGCGCCAGGTCTCCCACTCGTGATAGCCCGGGCAGGAATAGAACACCGTGCCTACACCCTTTTCGTTCTGCGCCTTGATCGTTTCGCTCAGGGTATCGCACATCGGCTGCTCCTGCTCGCCGGAAGCGACGAAGACCACATCGAAGGTCTCCTTGAATTTCTCGGGAGATTCGAACACATCGGTCAGGTCGAAATCCTCCGCTTTCATCAGGAAGCCGCCGGAGAAAATACCGACGCTTGCGAAGGTATCGAGGTTGCGCATCACGCCGACGTTGGACTGCATCGCGCCCATGGAAAGACCGGCCATGGCGCGTCCGTGACGATCGGCGGCCGTGCGGTATTTTTTATCGATGAACGGGATGCAGTCGCGCACCAGCGTCACGTCGATATCGCCCATGGCGGGATTGCCGCTGCCGTCCGGATAGAAGGAATAGCCGTCGTTCATGACGATGATCATTTCCTTCACCTTGCCCTCAGCGATGAGGTTGTCCATGATGTAGTTGATCTTGCCCTGCCAGATCCAGCCGACTTCGTTCTCGCCGCCGCCGTGCTGCAGATACAGCACGGGATAGCGCTTGTCCGTATCCTCATCGTACTTCCGCGGAGTGTAGACCCAGCAGATGCGCATCTTGCCAGTCATCGTGCACGGATAGGTCACCATGTGCACGTCGCCGTGCGGGACGTCCTGCAGGAGCCAGAATGCGCTGTCGTCCGTCGGCATCTCAAAGTAGTTGCACACGCGGAAGCCGCCGTAGCCGACCGGCGCGAGTGTGTTGATCGTGCGCACGCCGTCGACAAAGAAGTCGCAGTAGTGGAAGCCGGGCGTGATATCGTCCGCGATACACTGCCAGTAGCCGTTTTCCCTCTTCTCGAGCGTGTACTGCCCGGGCATCGAGCCGCCCCAGCCCTTGACGGTGACGGATTTTGCGTCCGGCGCGAGGAAATTGAATTCCACCTTGCCGTAGTCCAGTACGCGCACGCCCTGTTTTTCCTCGACATAGTGGATCGTCGGGCGGCCGAGGGCCGAATCGAACACCGCTTTCTTGTTCAGCGGGCTCCACCACAGGATGTGCTGTTCAAGCGCCTGATTTTTGATCATTTCTTCTTTGGTCATCGGCTTTTCCTCCTTGTGCGTTTATAGGTTCATTGTATCATGAATTCGATTCCGAATCAAATCTTTTCGCCCTTCCCTTCCACTTCTCGGGAAACCACGCAAGGTCGAGGCGCGCCTCCCTGCGTTCGGCGTCGGCGTTAGTATAGCAGCAGCTGTCGAATCCCGCCAGAACAAAGCCCTGCGCGCGGTAGAATGCGAAGGCGTTGGCATTGCAGGTCTGCATTTCGAGGATGATCGCGCGCCGGTCCATGAGCTCGGCCTCGCCCTTGGCGATATCCATCAGCCGCTTCCCCACGCCTTTGCGGCGCAGGCTCTCGTGTACCCACAGCTCGGTCACCATCAAACGGTTCGACCATTCCTCCGGGCAGGTCTCGATGCAGGCAAGCAGCGCGCCGTCCTTGTCCGCGATGCCCCAGGCGTCGGCGCCCTCCCAGAAATCCTGATAGAGTCTGTCCGGGAAGTCGTATTCCTCGGAAGAATGCGTCACCGGCGCGTCAAAGGGCTTTTTCTTCAGCAAAACGTGCATCTCATCCGCTTCCTCTTCGATCACGAGGTCGAAATAGCTCTCGCTCGTATAGGAAAACGGGATCGCATAGCTTTCCCAGTCCTTTTTCGGAAGACGGCGTATGCCGAAGGCGCAGAACGCGTCCAAAAGCATACGGAGATATTCATATCTCTGCTTTTTCTCCGCCTTGGCAAAATGCGCATCGCGCGTCTGAACAGGCGCCTCCGCGTATATGAGCTTTTCTTCCCCGAACTGCTCGCTCGTCAGATCGAAAACGCAGTCTCCCACGACGTTATAGCAGTGTACGCTGCCGTCGGGAAGAGGGATGCCGCGCACTTCCCCGCCGAAGATATCCTGCGCAAGAAACGCCGTCACCGAGCACTGCCCGAGCGTCGGGTTTTCCTGCGACCAGTCCTTTCGCATGCGCGGCGCGCAGGTTTGGCGGCACCAGAGAAGCGAAAGCGCGTCATAGAGCGCGCGCGGCGAATCTATGCCGGGAAAGCGGTCGATCGCAGGCGCACACAGCGCGTTTTCCCAGCCGTAAAACCGATAATCCATGAGAAAACTCCTTTTTCTTTTCTTTCTTCATTATACCGCAGATTGATCTCTTGTCAAATTCGGGAAATCCCAATATAATGGAAACATAATAAAACAAAAATACGGAGGACAGTATGGCAAATCAGATCATGGAACCTGCGCGGCAGATCGACGTGCTGCTTTCCTGCGACGTGCTGGTCGTCGGCGGCGGCCCCGCTGGGATCGCGGCGGCGGTCGGCGCGGCGAAAGCGGGCGCGGACACCATTGTTATCGAGCGCTACGGCTTCCTGGGCGGCAATATCACGGTATGCGCGGTGGAGCCGCCGTCCTGGTACCGGCAGGAGAAGACCACCATGCCGGGCGGCGTTCAGAAGGAGATCGAGGACCGCATGGTCGCGCTCGGCGCGGCAAAGCCCGTCGCCTTCCGTCCGAGCATCGACCTTGCCTCGGCCACCGAGATCTACAAGGTCATGGCGGACGATTACGTCCAGTCCTGCGGCGTGAAGCCCGTCTACCACTGCATGGGCGCTATGCCCTATATGGAGGGAAACGTCGTGCGCGGCGTCATCACGGAGTCCAAATCCGGACGTACGGCGATCCTTGCCAAGCGCGTCGTGGACGCGACGGGCGACGCGGACCTTGTGTACCGCTCGGGCGCGCCGGTTCTGAAGGGCGATCCCGTGACCGGGCAGATGCAGGCCGGAACGCTCAAATTCTTCCTGAACAACGTCGATATCGACAAGGTCGAGGCGCTGATGGACCGCGACCCGGATTCCCGGCATCCGCTTGTCCAC
>JAEEGL015947417.1_pt1 | contig 12809 bp, 11 predicted proteins | sample 9134231 | NCBI WGS metagenome assembly JAEEGL01 (sample SAMN16246548, study PRJNA631951) | gut metagenome | biome: gut microbiome; feature: rumen; material: fiber-attached | host: Bos | place: Iran: Karaj | collected 2018-10
ATTAAAAGAGCTGGTAGTATGAATCCAGTATTCTTAATAGATGAAATTGATAAGATGTCTAGCAATTATAAAGGAGATCCTAATAGTGCACTTCTAGATATATTTGATTATAATCAAAACAAACATTTTAAAGACAATTATATTGAAGAAGAATTTGATTTATCTAATGTACTATTTATAACAACTGCAAACAATATAGAGGATATACCTTATACATTACGTGATAGATTAGAAATAATAAATATAGAAGGATATACAGAACTTGAAAAACTAGCAATAACTAAAAATTATTTAATACCTAATATATGTAGTAATCATTCTATAAGCAATATTAAAATTAATGATTCTGAAATAATAAGAATAATTAAGAATTATACTAAAGAATTAGGAATTAGAGAATTAGAGAGAATGATTTCTAAAATAGTAAGAAAAATAGTAGTAAAAAAATATATTGAAAAGAAACGTGTTTCACTCAATATAAAAGATGTATCTATTTATTTAGGTAAACCTATATATGAAGATTTTAATATAACAAGCGATATTGGAGTAGTTAATGCTTTAGCTTGTACTCAAAGCGGTGGATCTACTATTCAAATAGAAACTAATTATTTTGATGGTGATGGTAATATTATAGTTACAGGATCTTTAGGTGATGTAATAAAAGAAAGCATTAGTATCGCACTTAGTTATATTAAAGCTAATTACAAAGAATTTGGTATAAATAACAATATATTTAAAAGCGATATTCATGTTAATATACCTAATATCGCATTAAAAAAAGATGGCCCTAGTGCAGGGTGTTCTATAGTAACATCAATAATAAGCGCATTTACTAAGCTTAAAATTAGTAATAATATATCTATGACAGGTGAGATAACACTTAGAGGAAATGTTCTTAAAATTGGTGGATTAAAAGAAAAAGCCATAGCTGCTTATACAAATAATATTGATACAGTATTTATTCCTTATTCTAATGTTACTGAATTAGATGAAATACCAAAAGAGATTAAAGATAAAGTTAAATTTATACCAGTTAAGAATTACATGGATATATTTAATTATATTAAAGGAAATGGTGCTAAAGATGGAAGAAAAGTTTAATGATGAATTAGCTAGTAGAATGTATATAAAATATATGTTTGAACCTGATAAATTTTTAGACCACTTTTATAAAGAAAAGTGGGACACAATAGATTTAATAATAGTGTTTACAGCAATGGAGGATTTTTGCAAACATACATATTATCCTAAGGAATATAGAAATGAACTACAAATGGCACTAAGCAAAATCCGCGAAATGAAAGACGAACACACTAATGGAAGAACTACTGTTATTAATCAGATGATAACAACACTAAATGCAACAGAGGATGTTAGAAATTGTGATAGATATATTGAAGAAATAAATGAAAGAGGAATAGTAAAAACACCTGATGATATAAACAATATTATAAATCAGTATCTAAATGATCTTGATGATGATATGTATATTTTTAATACACATGGTAGACCAGGCAATCTTGCAAAACGACATGATATAATTGAAAATAATTGTAACAATTTAAGATATTATAAAACTATAGAATATTTGATGAAAAAATACGAGTGGTTAAAGAAAAGTCCTGTATTTATGGATAATTTAAATGAAGTAGTCAAGTATGCAACTAAATGGAAAGTTAGAAGATATATTAAAAAAGAGTTTACAACAAAGTAAATCTTTTTTTTTTCGTAATTTTAATGTATAATTGTTTATAGTAGGTGATTGTATGTTAGGTAAAATCATTGGTATAGAAGGAAACACTGTATTACTTAAATTAGGTATTAATTTAGCTGAAGTACAAAACATTATAAATTTATATGTAATCTTTGATGATGGAGAAACCAAAAATATAGGCGAAATTATAGATATTAAAGTTGATATCGCATATATCAATTTAATTGGTTCTGTAGAAAATGAACGCTTCTTATTTGGTGTATCTAAGAAACCATCGTTTAAAGCTAGTGTTAAATTAGTATCTAAGGAAAGAATTCATACAATACTTGGTATGAATGATTATGTAGAAAAAAGAGATTTATATATAGGAGAAAGCCCTTTATATGATGGTATTAAAATAGGCGTTAATATAAATGAATTCTTTAGTAAACATTTTGCTATATTTGGGGCTACTGGTTCAGGTAAATCTTGTAGTGTAGCTCGTATATTTCAAAATTTGTTTGAAAAAAGAAATTCAGTCGCATATAAAGCAAATATACTTATATTTGATGCTTATGGAGAATATCATGATGCATTTAAAGATTTAGGTAAAAAAGTGCCAGAAATAAGTTTTAAAGCATATACAACAAATACAAATGATGAAACCATAGAAAATATTAAAATACCTTTATGGCTTTTAAATGTAGATGATATTGCACTTTTATTAGAGGCAGATTCTAGAACACTTCTTCCTATAATAGAAAAAGCTATGAAATTAGTTACTATATTTAGTAAAAAGGAAGAAGAAGTAATAAAAAGTAAAAATGACATAATTGCTAGAGCTATATTAGATATATTATCTAGTGGTAAAACACCTGCACAAATTCGTGATCAAATATTTTCAGTATTAAGTCACTATAGTACAAAAGAATTGAATCTAGAAACTCAAATATATCAACCTGGATATACTAGACCTTTGAAGCAATGTTTACTTATAGATAACACTGGTAAAATAAGAGAAATGGAATTACTTACTACATTTATGAGCCAATTTTTAATTGATGATGTAGAACTTAGTTTGCCGGATGGAAGTTTTAAATATACATTAAAAGATTTATACCATGCCTTTGAGTTTGCACTTATTTCAGAGGGTATACTTAGTAGTGATAAAGTATTTGATGAATACAATGTACTTAGAGTAAGACTTAGAACACTTTTAAATAGTGACTATGCTAAATTCTTTGATGGTGAATATGTTAGTTTAGAAGATTTTATAAAAGAAATATTAACTGCGCCTAATGGTAGAAAAGCTCAAATAATAAATTTTAATATAAACTATGTTGATGATAGATTTGCTAAAACATTAACAAAAATATATTCAAGAATATTTTTTGAATATGCTAAAAGTTTACAAAATAGAGCAAGTCTTCCAATACATATAATTTTAGAGGAAGCACACCGCTATGTACAAAATGACTCAGATATAGATGTAATTGGTTATAATATATTTGATAGAATTACTAAAGAAGGTAGAAAGTATGCAGTACTTCTTGGATTAATCTCACAAAGACCATCAGAACTTTCTACAACAGCTCTATCTCAATGCAGTAATTTCTTAATATTTAAGATGTTACACCCACTTGATATAGAATATGTAAGTCAAATGATACCAAATATGACATCAGAAATATCTAAAAAAGTTAAACTATTACAACCTGGTACGTGTATAGCTTTTGGTTCTGGATTTAATTTACCACAATTAGTTAAATTAGATATGCCAAATCCTGCTCCAGCAAGTAGTAACTGCGATATTAGTTCATCTTGGTTTATAGATAGAAATTAAGCTCTGCTTAATTTTTTTCATATCCTTTTAATTTTAGAATACTATTAAATAGAGGAGATGGATATGAAAGAAATAATACCTTTTAAAAAAGAAATTATATTTGATAAAAATATAAACGAAATAACAAGTATATCACTTGAGAATACACTAAGTATAAAGAATAATGATTTATGCGGAGATTTTATTATAAGTGGTGAATATAAAAGTGAGGAAAATATTATACCATTTAGTAAAAAAATACCATTTAATATAATGGTTGATGATGTATATGATACGCGAAATGCTACTGTTGATATAGATGATTTTTATTATGAAGTTAAAAATAATAATACACTTTTTGTATCTATAGATGTATTGCTTGATAAACTAGAAAGAGTTGAACTAGAAGATGTTAGAGAAATTATAGAAGAAAAGAAAGAAAATTATGAAGAACCATCTGAAAAAAGAAATGAAGATATAAGTTTAAATATATTTAATGATTCTAATTTTAAAACCGAATCATATGTTGAATATAACGTATATATTTTAAGAGAAGGAGATACTATTGATACAATAATTGATAAGTATAATACAACGGTAGATAAATTAAAAGAATATAATAATTTAGATGATTTAAAAATGGGAGATAAAATAATAATACCAAGTAATGAAGGAGATTAATGAAATACTAAAAAATAATGGTATACGTACTACAAGTTATAAAAAAGATGGAAATATAATACTTGTAAATACTAATAAGGGAATGTATATAATTAAAAAAAATAATATGGATAAAAGAGTATTAGAATATCTAAATAATAGAGGTTTTAAACAATATCCAGATACTATATTTGATAAATCATATACTATTTCTAAATATGAAGAAGGTAGTAATATACCAAATGAACAAAAGATGTTTGATTTAATAGATACTATAGGTGTTTTACACAGTAAAACATCTTTTTATAAGGAAGTTAGTAGTTATGATTATAAAACTATTTATGAAGATATATTAAATAACTTAGAATACTTGTATAAATACTATAGTAATTATATTAATATAATAGATGAAAGAGTAATATATTCTCCAAGTGAGTTTTTACTTGCTAGAAATATAAGCTATATATTTAAATCTATAGAATCAAGTAGAAATTATATAAATGATTGGTATAAAAAAATAGAAAATATAGATAAAATAAGAGTATCAGTAATACATAATAATTTAGATTTAAGTCATTTTATAAGAAATAAAAAAAACTTTTTAATAAGTTGGGATAAATCTAAAATAGATATGCCTATATATGATTTATATAAACTATATAATAAATATTATTTAGATTATAATTTTAATGAACTAATTAATAGATATGAGAGTATATATCCTTTAAAAGATTATGAAAAAGAATTATTGTTAATACTTATAAATATACCTCTAAAAATTGTTTATACAAATGAATATGATACATGTGTAAGTATTAGTCGTGAAATAGATAGACTTTATAAGAGTAATGAACTTAAAAACTCTCTTAAATAGAGAGTTTTACCATAATATTTTAAAGAAACAACACATTAATATAAACATAAATAAAAAAATTAAAAAGAAATTAAATCTTGTAAATATAATTATTGTAAGAATGAATTGATAACAAAGTAGTATTGAAAATATTAATAGAAGGAGCCACCATTTAAACCTATTATTACACATATAATCACCTAGTGTATTATATTATTTAATTTATTTAATAAGTATTACGTATGTCTAAATTTCTCCTCAATAGAACTACCTAAATAAGAGCCTATAATAGATCCTAGTATAAAGAATACTGTTTTATACATATCTTTGTTAATATCAATTATAACTATACCAGTTGCAAATATCCAAGATAGAGCAACCATTCCTTGTAAGATTGCGCCTATCTTTTTTTTGCCTTTTGATATTAATATGATTCTTAGTGTTGATAAAGTATTTTCAATTATTTTTGATATAAATATTATGATATAAATCATGTAATCACCACTATTAATTTGGGTAATAATTATAGATTTATAACAAAATAAATGATATAATATTTTAAGAATAGGAGTGGGCTATGAGAATACTATATAAATTATTTCCAGTATTTATTTTTTTGCTATTATTTATTCTTGTAGTATTTACTCCTGAAATAAATAAATATAAAAATAATGGAAGTCTTATTATAAATGAAGTAATGACATCTAATCACGAGACTATTGCAGATTCTACAGGTAATTACTATGATTATATTGAACTATATAATGGATATGATTATGATATTAATTTAAAAGATTATTATTTATCTGATAACGATATCAATACTAAAAAGTGGAAGTTTCCAGATGTAACTATTAAATCAAAAGATTATTTAATAGTATATGCATCAGGACTTGATACTAATGAATTTGATATTCACACTAATTTTAAATTATCTAACAAAGGTGAAGTAATTACTTTATCAGATAAAGATGGTAAATCTATAAGTAAAATAAAAATAGATAAAACACTAAGTGATACGTCATATGGATATGATGGTAAAAAGTATGTTTATTATTATGTTGGAACACCTAATAAAAAAAATACAGGTTTAACATCTAAAAAGGCTATAGAAAGTATCAAAAGTAATTTAAAATTATATATTAACGAATATACATTTAACAAAATAGAACTATATAATAATGAAGATTCTGATATAAACCTAAAAAACTATATTATGACAAATGGTCATATTAATTATATATTTGAAGATATAACTATTAAATCGAAAGAGTATTTAGTTATAGATTTAGAACTTAATGTAGGCGATAATTTAAGACTTTTAAATAATTATAAAAATGAAATAGCTAGTACTACTATAAAAAATATTGAATCTGGAAGTATTGGACTTTATAATGGAAACTATGAATATTATGAGAATCCTAGTATAGGAGAATCAAATGATGATACTTTTATTAAAGATAATGACAGTACTAAAGATATAATAATAAATGAAGTATCATCTGTAGGTAGCGAATGGATAGAACTTAAAAATATCACTGATAGTGATATCAACTTATCTAAATATTCTATTACAGATAACAGTGATAAACTTGTTAAACTACCTGATGTAGTTATTAAAGCAAATGGTTATTATGTTATGTATGGTAGTGATTCTATAATTACAAATAATGGAACACTTTATACAGGATTCCATATCAATAATACTAACGAAAGACTAAAACTATATAAAAACGGTAATTTAATTGATACATTTGATGTTGGTAGATTAAGTATAGATATGTCATCAGGAATTAGTGATGGTAAGAAAGTATATTATAAAGAAACTACAAAAGGATATGAAAATAGTAGTAATTACTATTTAGGATATTCTAGCGAACCAGTATTTTCAATAAATGGTGGGTATGTAGAAAAAGGTACTATGGTATCTATAGAGGTAACTGATGATAGTAAAATATACTATACATTAGACGGGTCATTCCCAAACACTAATTCTTATGAATATAATGGACCTATAAAAGTGGATCAAACTACAGTTATAAAAGCAATAGCTTATAAGGAAAATAATATTGTATCAAAAGAAGTATCACGTACATTTATAGTTGGTAGAAAACATGATATCGCATTCATATCAATATCAAGTAATCCAAGTAGTTTTTATAGTAATACAGAGGGAATACTTGTAAATGGATATTATACTAATTTTAAAAGAGATTGGGAAAGACAGATAGATTTTGAATTCTATGAACCTGATGGAACACTTGGTATAAGTTTTACAGGTGGTACTAAATTAGTTGGACAAGATTCAAGAGAAGAACCACAAAAGAGTATGGCTATATACTTAAGAGAATATTATGGTATAAGTAGTATTACATATCCTTTCTTTAAAGATAGTGATGTTACTGAGTTTAAAAGTTTTGTACTTAGAAATTCAGGCGAGGATCCTAATAGAATTAAAATCAAAGATACATTCCTTGCCGCTGTACTAAAAGGCCAAATGGATATAGATATTCAAGATTATAGACCTGTTGCGGTATATATAAATGGTATATATTATGGCTTATATAATTTAAGAGAAAAAGTTAATGAAAATTATATAGTAAGCAATTATGATTATGAAAAAGGTACTAATGATATTATTAAAGGGGATTATCAAGTACAAGCAGGTTCTATATATTCATATAATGAATTGTTATATTATATAAAGAATCATGATACTAGAAATGATGATGTTTATAAGTATTTAGAAACTCAAATAGATATGCAAGAACTTGCTAATTATTGGGTAGCTCGTACTTATTATGCAGAAACAGATACAGGAAATATTAGAGCTTGGAAAAATAAAGATGGTAAATGGAGATGGGTATTATATGATCAAGACTGGTCTTTATATCCAACACTTTATCGATATGTTGACTTATTCTATCCATTTGAACCATATGGTCATGGTATTGGTAATTATTTTTCTACAACTATAACCTATAGATTATGGCAAAACTGGAATTTTAGAGATTTATATTTAAAAACATTTGCATATCACATGAAAAACACATTTAATCCTGATAGAATGATTGAGATATTGGATGAAATGACAAAAGAAGTAGAAAGCGAAATGCCATATCACATAGATCGTTGGTATTCTGATTATGTAAATGCAGGAAAAGTACCAATAAGGAGTATGGATAATTGGTATTCTAATTTGAATAGATTAAAAACAATAATAAGAGAAAGATATGATTTAGTTAAGAGAAATTTAAAAAGTGAATTTAGATTATCTGACTATGAATATAATTTATATTTTGGAGATTTATAGTATGAAGAGTAAATTAATAATATTAGTATTATTTGTAGTAGCTATATTACTTACTATATTAGTACCTAATTTATCGGGTGCTTATATAAAAAAATCTAAGTTATATATAAGTGAAGTTTTAGCGAGCAATTATAGTATAACTTTAGATGATGATGGAGTATATAGCGATTATATAGAAATATATAATGGATATAATAGATCTATAGATTTAGGAAATTATTATTTATCAGATAGCGAATATAATACTGATAAATGGAAATTTCCAAGGATTGAGATTAAACCAAAAGAATACTTAATTATTTATGCATCAGGTAAAGATAAATGTGATATAGAAAAAAGAATTTGTCATACTAATTTTAAATTATCTGATAAAGGAGAAGTAATTAGTTTATCAGATTTAAATGGTAATATAATTAGTAAGGTAAGTTTTAATGAACAATTAACTGATATTGCGTATGGATATGCTAAAGGTAAATATACATATATTGAACCATCGCCAGGTAAATCTAATGTAAAAAAAGATATAAATACTGGTGGATCTTATGGCATTAGAATAAATGAATATATAATATCTAATAAAGGTAATAGTTATGATAGTAGTGGTAATTATTATGATTGGGTAGAGTTATATAATTATTCAAACAAAGATATTAATTTAAAATATATTTATATATCTGATAATGATAAAAAAATATCTAAATATGAATTACCAGATAAAATACTTAAACCAAATGAATATGTAATAGTTTATTTAAGTGGTAATGATACATATGAAAATGGTGAAATACATGCTAATTTTAGATTGTCTAGTAAAGATAAAAAAATAATTATTTCTAATGGTAAGAAGGTAATTGATAGTGTCGATATAGTAGAGCTTAACGATAATGTTAGTTATGGGTATAAAGATAAAAAGTGGTATTACTTTACAACACCTACCAAAGGATATGAAAACAATACCGCATATTTTGAAAGTATAGGTGAGTAACATGGAAGAATTAAAGACGTTCAGACATGAACAAAAATATGTTATTCCTTATTATGAAATGTTGAGTTTGAGAAGTAAGTTTAATGATTTACTTACTATAGATAGAGATTCTAACGGATATATGGTACGTAGTTTATATTTTGATTCAGTGTGTGATGAAGATTATTATGATAAACTAGGTGGGGAAGCAGTTAGAAAAAAAATAAGGCTTAGAATATATGACACAGTAAAAGATTATGTTAAATTAGAAATAAAAGCTAAAATAGATATGCATCAATTAAAAGAGTCTATTGTATTAAATAGAAAGATTGCTAAAGAATTAATAAAAGGTAACTATAGAGTATTACTTGATATTGATTCAGATGTAGCAAAAAAAATATATAATATTATGGCTAGTGGATATTATAGACCAAAGGTTATAATAGAATATGATAGAATTGCATATATAACAACAACTACAACACGAATTACATTTGATTTAAATGTTAGAAGAAGTTACGATTTTGATAATTTCTTTAACGATAAAATTAATTATTTTAATGTTACAGACGGTAAAGATGTAATACTAGAAGTAAAATATGATAGGTGTTTAGAACCATATATTGGTACTATACTTAATAACAAAGAAACTAGATATCAATCCGTTAGTAAATATATTATGGGAAGGAATGTATAAATATGAATAAAGTAATTAAAGCTTTAGCAGAAATGCAAACAAAAATGCCAATACAAACAGTAATATTAGTACTTGTAATCGCATTTTTAGTCTCACTTATAATCTTTTATACATATAAAAACACCTATACAGGCGTTATGTATAATCCAAGATTCAATGTATCACTTATAATGATAACAATGATAACTACTATAGTAATGGTAGTAATAGGAAGTAATATTTCAGTATCACTAGGTATGGTTGGTGCGCTTTCTATCATAAGATTTAGAACAGCAGTAAAAGATCCAAGAGATACCGCATTTATATTTTGGTGTGTAGTATCGGGTCTTGCTTGTGGTACACAAAACTATAATATAGTTATTGCTGGTTCATTATTTGTATGTATAATATTATTTGTATTTAAGAAAATTACTGCAAGCGATGAAAAATACATATTAGTAGTAAAAGGAAATAGTTTTGATATAAGTGAAGTTAATCAAAGGATAAATAAATCTATACCATATAATAAATGTAAGGGTAAATATGTAAGTAAAGATGGTATTGAACTTGTATATGATGTTAGATTTAAAAAGAAAGTAAATGATTCTATTATAAATGATTTAGCTAAGATTAGTGGTGTAAATACTATTAATATAATTGCTAGTAATACAGATACTATGGGATAAAAAAAAGAACGTTTAGTTCTTTTTTTATTTGTTTACTTTAACACTATCATATGTAAGTGGTAATATTATATAATTTTGAGATTCTAGCCAATCAATAAATCCTGGTAGAATACTATAAGTAGTATAGTTATAATCGTGGAATAATACTACTTCAATATTTTCATTAATTGTACTATAAAGGTTATTCCAAGCAGTAGTTGTATCACTAAGAGAACCACCATCACCATCTTGAGCAGACCAATCTACCCAACCATAACCTCTATTTCTTAATTCTTCAATAATACCATATTTAAGTGAACCAGCAGTTCCAGAACCACCTGGAAATCTTACTATATTAGTAGTAACACCAGTTCTTTCTTTTATCATATTCTCTTGTTTTTCGACTTGAGTAATAAATGAATAAGTACTGCTATATAATCCATTAAATATTAAATGTGAATATGTATGATTTGCTATAGTATGTCCATTATCTACAATTTTTTTATACATTATAGAACAATCTGCATAACTATTATCAAAACATATATCTTTATTTAATCCTATTGTAAAGAATGTAGCTTTAACTCTTTTTTGTTTTAATACATCTATTACACTATGAGTTAAATAATAAGGACCATCATCAAATGTAAGATAAGCAATTTTATATTGAGTACGACCTTCTAATATTGCTTTTTCCAAGTCTATTGTTAATTTATAGACTTCTTGTTTTAATTTATCAATTTCACTATCAACACTTAACAACTTAGTTTCTTCTTCTTTAATATTACTTAAAGTAGTATTAATACCTTTTAAAGTTTCTTTTTCTTTATTTAACTCTTTTACTAAATCAGAATGTATTTTTTTCTCATCACTATTTAATATAAATATGAATATGGTAAATGCTAAAACAATAACTGAAACAACTAATAGTGCGATTGTTAACTTTAAGGAATTATCTTTTTCTTTTCTTTCAATTTTTTTCTTTTTCTTTTCTTCTTTTATAGAGCGTTTTCTATTTTTTCTTTCATTAACTTCCATGAATCTAACTCCCAAACGCTATCTTTCTTTTCTTCCTTAAGTTTTTCAACACTCGCTTTAGTTAATTCAACATCTAAATTAGCCTTATCAATATTTATTTTTGCTTTTTTAATTTCAAATCTTAATTCATCGTTATCATTTTTAATATTAAAATATTTAATATACAAAAAATCGCAAGATGCGATTAAGACTAAAACTATTATAAGCTTTAATATAATTAGTTTCTTCATATCCTATCACACTACCATTATTAATATACCTCAAAAGAGAAAAATAATCAAGATTTGGGTGTCTAAAAAAGTGATTTTGTGGTATAATTTTTAATAGTAGGTGGAAGTATGAAAGAGAAGAAAGAATTTAAAAAGTGGGAAAAAATATTTATTATAATTAGTTGTTTAGTAATTGCAATTTCTTTTTTTGTATATTTATATAGATTTATACATTATTATAGAATTGAACACGTTAAATATAAAGTTAATACATTAATTCAAGAAGTAACAAGTAATGTTGTAACAACAGGTGATGGATTATATATATTAGATGAAGATAACTATTTTTATAAAGGTGTTAATGTATCAAATTATGTTTGGTATTCAGGTAACTTATATAGAATAGTAAGTATAAATGGTACTAATATTAAAATGATAAGTGATAATAACTTAAGCGTTATCGCATGGGGATCAAATCCTAAATTTAATGAATCATATTTATATTCATGGTTAAATAATTATGATGAAAATAAAAGTGTATATTTAGAATCAGTTAGTAATTATCAAGTATATTTAAAAGAATTTAATTATTGTAATAGTTCTATAAACAAAAAATGTATAAATAAAGATGAATATTATGCAAGTTTACTTACTCGTAGTGAGTATTTAAATGCAGGTGGTAAATTAAGTTATTTAAATAACGAAAGTAACTTTTGGATAATAGACGATACAAATGAATATGAAAAATCTTATGTATTTAAAGAAGGCGGAATAGGTAGTGAAGATGAAAATACTACAGTATTCGCAAGTTTTGGTGTTAGACCTGTTATAACTATAAATGGTAATATAACTAATATAGAAGGAACAGGAACACTAGATGATCCATATGTAGTAAAAGAAGAAACTGGAGATATAA
>JAEEGL016414650.1_pt1 | contig 12809 bp, 12 predicted proteins | sample 9134231 | NCBI WGS metagenome assembly JAEEGL01 (sample SAMN16246548, study PRJNA631951) | gut metagenome | biome: gut microbiome; feature: rumen; material: fiber-attached | host: Bos | place: Iran: Karaj | collected 2018-10
CTCGGAAGCTGGGTACTTAACATACTGGTCGCTTCAGACAGCGTGGTCATGCCGGTGGAGGCAAGCCCCTGGGGACTTTTCGGCGTGGCAAACATGTTTGATTTTTTGGAAGATGCCGGGAAATACAACAAGGATCTTAAACTTCTCGGAATTCTCATTACCAAGGTGAACACGAGAAAGAACTATTACAAACAAACGGTTTTCAATCTTCAGAATACTCCCGATGTGCGGGTTTTTGACACGATAATCCGCATAGACAGTGAGGTTGAGTGGGCACAGGACAACAGCATGCCCGTGAGAGCGTACAAAAAGACCGCAAGAAGCGGTTTGGAATACATGGAACTCGCAAAGGAGGTAGACAGATTATGTCGGTAGGAGCAGGATCCATTAAAAGAGCAGCAAAGACAATCGCACAGGAAACAAAGACCGAAGTTAAGAAGCCGGCCGTAAAGGAAGAGGCGCCTAAGAAAGCAGCACCTGCAAAGAAGGCAGAAACTGCGAAAAAAGCAGAGCCTGCTAAGAAAGCAGCACCCGCTAAGAAAGCAGCACCTGTAAAAAAGGCAGCGCCCGTAAAAAAGGCAGCACCGGTGAAGAAGACCGCGGCCAAGAAACCTGTCGCAAAGAAAACCGGCACCCCCGCCGTAACCGGTCAGGTTATCTATACAATAAATGACGAATTGCCCGTTTACCTTCTGTAACGGAGCATCCCGGAGAAAACATGAACAAAGAAAAGTATTATCTCGCCATTGATATCGGAGCTTCCAGCGGAAGACACATTCTCGGAAGCATCATAGACGGAAAAATCGAGACCGAAGAGATCTACCGCTTCAAAAACGGCAACATCACAAAGGACGGAGAACTTGTCTGGGATGTTGAAAGTCTCTTTTCGGAAATAAAGGCAGGCATGAAGAAATGTGCCGAAATCGGCAAGATTCCCGCATGCATGGGAATTGATACCTGGGGCGTTGATTTCGTGCTTCTTGATGAAAACGATAAACGCATCGGAAATGCAGTAGCCTACAGAGACGCAAGAACCGAAGGCATTGAGCCTGAAGTTTATAAGTTCATTTCCGAAGACGATCTGTACGCAAGAACGGGTATTCAAAGACAGCCCTTTAACACGATTTACCAGCTCATGGCCTTAAAGGTTAAAAAGCCCGAATACTTAAAGCGTGCTAAGGCTCTTTTGATGATTCCCGACTACTTTAACTTCCTTCTTACAGGGGTTAAGGCACAGGAATACACAAATGCGACCACAGGTCAGCTCGTAAATCCTACGACATTTGACTGGGATTATGAGCTTATCGAGTTGCTTGGTTATCCGAAGGAAATCTTCCAAAAGATGCAAAAGCCAGGTACTTTCCTCGGAAATCTTTCAAAAGAAGTTAAAGAGGAAGTTGGCTTTGATACAAGAGTTGTTTTACCTGCAACTCACGACACCGGTTCTGCCGTAATGGCGGTTCCCACCAATGCGGACAACACTCTTTATATCAGTTCCGGAACATGGTCCTTAATGGGCACGGAATTAAAGGCCGCAAATTGCTCGCCCGCATCGAAGAAGCAAAACTTCACCAACGAAGGCGGATACGACAGAAGATTCAGATACTTAAAGAATATCATGGGTCTTTGGATGATTCAGTCAGTAAGAAACGAGCTTGCTCCTGTCTTATCATTCGGAGAGATCTGTGACGAAGCATCGAAGAAGACCATAGATTCAACGGTTGACGCCAACGATTCACGGTTTCTTGCTCCCAAGAGCATGGCAGAAGAGGTTAAGAAAGCCTGCCAAGAATCCGGTCAGCCCGTTCCCGAAGGAATCTTCGAACTTGCCAGAGTAATTTATCGTTCACTGGCCGTATGCTATAAAAATACGGTGGAAGAACTTGAAGAAATCTCAGGACAAAAGTACAATACTATCAACGTGGTGGGCGGCGGCGCCAATGCCGACTATCTTAACAGACTCACCGCACTCATGACCGGAAGAAAGGTATTTGCAGGCCCCACAGAGGCCACCGCAATCGGAAATCTCCTTGCGCAGATGCTTGAAGCCGGCGAAGTTAAGAACTTACAGGATGCGAGAACTCTCGTTTTCAAATCCTTTGAAGTTAAAGAATATTAGGAGGACAAAATGACGAGTTACGAAGCAGCAAAAGAAAAATATGCCAAGATTGGCGTCAACACTGACGAAGCAATCGAAAAACTCAAAAACATCCCCGTTTCCCTTCATTGCTGGCAGGGCGATGATGTAACGGGCTTTGACCATGAGGGCCCCCTTACGGGCGGAATTCAGACCACCGGTAACTATCCCGGAAAGGCAAGAACACCTGAGGAACTCATGCAGGATATAGAAGAGGTTATCAAGGTTACACCCGGTAAGAAGAAACTCAATCTTCATGCCTGCTATGCAATCTTTGAGCCCGGCGAATTCGCAGACAGAGACAAGATCGAGCCTAAGCATTTCGCAAAGTGGGTTGCTTTTGCAAAGAAGCACAACATGGGTATCGACTTTAACCCCACATATTTCTCACACGATAAGGTTAAGAACGGACTCACGCTTTCAAGCCCCGATGAAGAGACCCGTCGCTTCTGGGTTGAGCACGGTAAGGCCTGCATCAGAATTTCCGAGTATTTCGCAAAGGAAACCGGAATTCCCTGTGTTATGAACATCTGGACAGGCGACGGCTTTAAGGATATTCCCGCCGACCGCATGAGCCCCAGAATGCTTTATAAGAAATCAATCGAAGAGATTCTTGAACAGCCCTTCGATAAGAACCTTGTTAAGGTTACCGTAGAATCCAAGGTATTCGGTATCGGTGTCGAATCTTATACAACGGGAAGCGCAGAATTTACCTTAAGTTTTGCCGCAGGTCACGACGGAGTGCTTCCTCTTATGGACAACGGCCACTATCATCCCACGGAAGTGGTTTCCGATAAGATTCCCGCACTGCTTTGCTTTTTCCCCGAGATTGCACTTCACATCACAAGACCTGTTAGATGGGACTCCGACCACGTTGTATTGTTTGATGATGAAACAAAAGAAATGGCCAAGGAAATCGTCAGAAACGATGCTCTTAACAGAGTATTCATGGCTCTTGACTACTTCGATGCAAGCATCAACCGTATCGGCGCATGGGCAGTCGGCTTCAGAAGCTGGCAGAAGGCTCTTTTAAATGCCCTTTTGCTTCCCAATGAGAAGCTTAAAGCTCTTCAGAATGAAGCAAAGATGTCCGAACTCATGGTATGGCAGGAAGAATTAAAGACCATGCCTTTCGGAGACGTTTGGGAAGAGTACTGCAAGCGTGAAGGCGTAGTATCCGGTCCCGAATGGTTCGACGAAGTTAAGAAGTACGAGAAAGAAGTTCTTTCAAAGAGATAATTGCTTTGTCATAAAATAAAAAACAACAGCCGCTTCGATAAATTCGGAGCGGTTTTTGTTTTATTTTTAAACCATATTTGATACAATTAAAAAGTATCGGTGTACGATCAAAATCTTATAGCGAGGCTCTTATGGAATTCAAAGGTCTTTTATCAAAGAATTACGCATCTAAATGGGATGAGGCTTATCCTGTCGGAAACGGCACGATAGGCGGTCTGGTTTTTGCAAATCCCACTGAAGAAATCATAATGACCAATCATGAGGAATTGTTCTTGCCCTTGCCCGAAAACACGGAGAGCAGGCCCTTTAACGGCGCCGAATATTTAGAGGGTATGAGAAAGCTTCTTCATGAGGGAAAATATAAAGAGGCTTCGGAATATTACTTAAAGGGGCTTTCAAAGGACGGTTATCCTTACGATCAGATTATCTGGACCAATCCCTTTGAGACCGCATCTGAAATTCATCTTGATCTTCACGACAAAAGTTGTGAGGACCTTGAAGCACGCCTTGATTTTAAGACAGGAGAATCCCTTGTTTCGTTTAAGCAAAAGGGGGAAAAGGTTTTAAGACGCTGCTTTGCGTCACGCAGCAGAAACATTCTGGCCCTTGAAATGAGAAAGGACGGACGTCCCTTTGAGGCGGACGTGTATCTTTCTTCGGTTGAGGGCATCAAACATATTTCAAAAACGGATTATCATATCGAAGACGACTGCATAGTTTGCGAGTCTTTCCACAGTGAAGAGGATTCGGGATTTGTTTCGGCTTTGAGAGTCATCACCGACGGCCAATCGGTACAAAAGGGCGAGGGCTTTACTGTATCTAAAGCAAACTATCTGCTTCTTTATTACGCACTTTCTCCTTGGAAAGAAAGAATGGAAGCCGGTAAGGTTATGGCTTTACGTGTGCTTTCCGACATGACGCCCGATTATGACGCACTCTTTAAAGAGCATGTTGCGATTCACAGCGAGCTCTTTAATGAGGTGACGGTTTCTTTTTCCGACTCGGACAAAGAATATACGAATGAGGAATTAAAGGAGATGTGTGAGCCCGACAGACTTGCGCCCGAACTCCTTGAAAGAATGGCGGATTACGGAAGATATCTCGAAATATCCTCATTCGGAAAGCTTCCTCCAAACCTTCAGGGCGTATGGAACGGCTCGGTTACGCCTCCTTGGAGCTCTGACTATACACTCGATGAAAACGTGCAGATGATGATGTGGCAGTTGCTTCCGGGTGGACTTTCAAGTTTCATGATCACGTATTTTGACTGGCTTGAGGGCTTGACCGAGGACTTTGAGAAAAACGCGATGAGCTATTATGGCTGCAGGGGCGTTTTGTCGTCTCCGAGATCCTCAACAGACGGCTTCCACAGACATTACAATCTTGAATGGCCTTTGATTTTCTGGACCGCAGGCGCAGGCTGGCTTTCAAGAGAATACAGAGAATATTACGATTATACCGGCGACGAAAACGCTCTTATGAGGGGTGTTGAGTACTGGAAGAAGGTTGTCCTTTTCTATGAGGACTTCATGAAACTTGATAAAAACGGCAGATACGAGTTTGCACCTTCTTACTCGCCCGAAAATACGCCGCTTGGTAATGATTCACCTGTTTCAATCAATTCTACGATGGATATCGCTGTTGCAAAAGAGGTTTATTCTAACCTGATTTTTGCCTGCAAGACTCTCGGAATCGAAGAGGAAAATCTTCCCAAATGGGAAAAAGAAAAAGACCTTCTTCCCGACTATACCGTAAATGACGACGGAGCCTTAAAAGAATGGCTTCCCTACGATTTAAAGGATGATTATCATCACCGTCATTCTTCACATCTTTATCCGGTATTTCCGGGTTCGGAAGCGAAGGCCGACGGCAACGAGAAACTTTTTGAAGCTTGTCACAAAGCGGCGCGTTTCAGATTAATCGACGGTGTTGATGCAATTTCGGGTTGGGGACTTGCGCATTTAGCCAATATTTCCGCAAGACTTCATGACGGAAATCTTTGGTATCTTGCAATGAAGCGCCTTATCAGAGTATTTACTTTAAAGAACCTCTTTACGGGTCATAATCCGGGGCGCCTTTTCCAGATGGACGCAAACCTTGGAATCACGGCAGCGGTTTATGAGATGCTTGCTTATTCGGACGCAAGTAAAGTTGAACTTTTACCCGTGCTTTGTCCCGAGTTTGATTCGTTTAGCGTAAAAGGTTTAAGAGCAAAGGGAAGAGTGCTTATAAAGTCACTTGAAAAGAACGGCAATACCTTAAAGGTTACGCTTGAAAATCAGGGAAATAAGGACATCGATATCATTTGTCCCAAGGGCTTTTTCTTTGAAAACAACACCGAAAGCTTCAAGCTTTTTGCGAGGGAAACCAAAAAGATCACAGCCGTAAGGAGATAAATATTTCGCTTTAAAAGAGCGAATTTTGTGATATAATATATCGATACCAAAAGGGATGTTTGCGACGATGGAAAATACGAATGTAAAATCGCCGTCTCGTCAGCGTCGCGTTAGACGTATCAGAAAGTTTATCTTTATCGGATTTCCGATAATTTTCATATCCGAACTTGCACTCTTAATTTTCCTTCTTGTAAGGTTAAATATGGCGCGCGCAGGTCTTTCGCGTGCGAGAGAAGAACTAAACGCCTATCTCGAGATGCAAAGCGAATGGGATTTTAAGGAAAGCATCAAAGAGGAGCCGGCAGGAGATATGGTTCCCGCAGCTGCGGAGCCGACTGCAAATGATTCCGAGACTAAAGTCAAGGAACCAAAGACAGAACTTAATCCCGATGAAGTCAAATCTTTGACTCTTTCAAACGAAGAACTCTACGACGGATACAGGAAGATTTATCTTTCGTTTGACGACGGGCCCAGTATAAACACCACGGCTATTCTGGATATACTTAAACGCTATGACGTCAAAGCGACTTTCTTTGTGATAAGACGCGAGGGCAGAAACAACGAAAAACTCTATCGAAGGATTGTCGATGAGGGTCATACGCTCGGAATGCATTCAAACACACATGAGTATTCCGTGGTCTACGCCTCAGAAGAAGCCTTCATGAACGATACAATGTCGCTTCGCGACTTTTTGTACCTTGTAACCGGTGTGGAATCGAATTTCTACAGATTCCCGGGCGGAAGTTCAAACAGGGTGAGCCCTGTAGACGTAAAGGTTTTTGCAAACTTGCTTCATGATTCGGGGATAGAGTATTACGACTGGAACGTCTCGGCCGGAGATGCGGTCTACCCGATTCCCGATGCGGATACGATTTACAGAAACGTAGTAAACGGAATCCTAAATTATGATGAGTCAATAATTCTTTTCCACGACACGGCCAGCAAGAAATCAACGGTTGAGGCATTGCCGAGGATAATCGAATATATTAAGAGTCTTGATAATACGGTGATTTTACCGATTACCGACTCAACTGTTCCGATTCAGCATTTAATTGTCAATGACAACAAATAACATAAACGGAGGATTTTAAAATGGGCTTTTTTTCAGATTTAAAGGAGGACATCTCTCAGGCAGTTGGTGAGGTGGCACCGGAAGAGGAAACAAAAGGAGCTTCCGCGAAAGATTCTAAAGAGGATATCGACTTAAACGCACTTCTTGACAACATCGATGAGGACAGCGCGAACGATAAGTCAAAGTCATCTGACAATAACAAGAAGAGCGGCTCCGTTGTTACTGATGAAACCGCAGTTATCACCGCAGGAATGAACGTTCACGGCGATATCACTTCTTCAGGTTCCCTTGAACTTCTCGGCGCAGTTAAGGGAAACATAAACGTAAACGGAAAACTTAACGTACTCGGACAGATCGAAGGCGATTCAAAGGCTGACGAGATTTACTGTGAGAACGCCAACATCACCGGTGAAGTAAACAGCGCAGGAACCGTTAAGATCGGACAGAGCTCCGTAATCATCGGTAACATCTTCGCTACAAGCGCAGTTATCGCAGGCGCTGTAAAGGGCGACATCGATGTTAAGGGTCCCGTTGTTCTTGATGCATCCGCAATCGTTATGGGTAACATCAAATCCAAATCCGTTCAGATCAACAACGGTGCGGTTATCGAAGGAGTTTGCTCGCAGTGCTATGCGGACGTAAGCCCTACATCCTTCTTCGACGAATTCAAGAAAATCAAAAAGTAAGGTGGACATATGCGAATTTTACTGAAATTAAGCGGTGAGGCTCTTGCAGGCCCCAAGAAGACAGGCTTTGATGAAGATACAGTCAGAGGAGTTGCTCTTCAGGTAAAGCAGATTGCCGCAGACAATCAGGTTGAAATAGTTATAGGCGGAGGCAACTTCTGGAGAGGCCGTACCAGCGAGAACATCGACAGAGTTAAGGCCGACCAGATCGGAATGCTTGCTACCGTCATGAACTGTATCTACGTTTCCGAAATCTTCAGAAGCGTCGGACTTGAAACCGAAATAATGACACCTTTTATGTGCTCGTCGTTTACCAAACTCTTCAGTAAGGATGCGGCAGTTAAGGCACTTAAGAAGGGTAAGGTCGTTTTCTTTGCGGGCGGAACCGGACATCCTTATTTCTCAACGGATATGGGAACGGTTTTAAGAGCAATCGAAACCGAAGCGGATACCGTGCTTTTGGCTAAATCAATCGACGGTGTTTATGATGATGACCCGGCCGTAAACAAAAATGCCAAGAAATATGACGAGATCTCGCTTGCAGAAGTTGTTAAGAAAGGTCTTAAGGTCGTTGATACCACAGCAAGTGCTCTTGCTTTAGAAAACAAGATGCCCTTTATGGTATTTGACTTGAATGAAGAAAACAGCATTGTCAATGCTCTTACGGGCAAATTTAACGGAACGAGAGTAACGGTTTAATCGTTATCGGTACTAAAGGAGAGGTATTCCATATGGATCAAAGAGTAGAAGTTTATCAGACTAAGATGCAAAAAGCATACGATTTTATGATATCGGAACTTGCAACCATCAGAGCAGGTCGTGCAAATCCCCATGTCCTTGATAAGGTCAGAGTTGATTATTACGGCACACCCACTCCGATTCAGCAGGTAGGTAACATTTCGATTCCCGAGCCCAGAATCATCCAGATTGCTCCTTGGGAAAAGAGTCTTATTAAAGAAATTGAGAAAGCAATCATGGCTTCCGATGTGGGAATCACACCTTCAAACGACGGCGTTGTAATTCGTCTTGTATTCCCCGAACTTACCGAGGAACGTCGTAAGGACCTCGTAAAGGAGGTTAAGAAGAAAGGTGAAGATTGCAAGGTCGCTGTTAGAAATATCCGTCGTGACGGTAACGACGCCTTTAAGAAGCTTTCAAAGACCGAGATTTCAGAAGACGAAATCAAGAAACTTGAGGACGAACTTCAGAAGGCTACCGACAAGCTCATCAAGGACGTTGATGTAGCGGTAGAAGAGAAGTCTCAGGATATCATGAAGGTATAACTTACGCCTAAAGTAAGCTTTAAGGGCAGGACAGACAACTGTCAATGTCCTGCCTTTTAAATTGTTTATGGAGATTTAATTATGTCTGTACCCAAACATGTTGCTATAATAATGGATGGAAACGGAAGATGGGCCAAAGCAAAGGGCATGCCGCGAAACTACGGTCATGTTCAGGGCGCCAAGACCGTTGAGGATATGTGCGAGATAGCCTGGAACATGGGCATCAAGTACTTAACGGTCTATGCTTTTTCCACCGAGAACTGGTCTAGACCCAAAGATGAAGTAAACGCGCTTATGAAACTTCTTCGTAACTATATGAAGAACTGTATCAAGCGCGCAAGTGCGAACAATATGCGTGTTCGCGTCATCGGAGATAAGACGGGTCTTGATGACGATATCCGCAAAAGCATTGCGAATCTTGAAGAAGCAACCAAAGGGTACACGGGATTAAACTTCACGATTGCCATCAATTACGGCGGGAGGGATGAAATTACCCGTGCCGTAAGAACTTTGGCGAAGGATGTTGAAAACGGTACACTTAAGCCTGAGGATATCACCGATAAGATGATTTCCGAAAGACTTGATACGGGGGACCTCCCGGACCCGGATCTTTTGATTCGTACCTGCGGAGAACTCAGGGTTTCTAACTTCCTCCTTTGGCAGATTTCCTATTCCGAAATATACGTCACCGACGTTGCATGGCCCGACTTCAATGAGGCCGAACTTAAAAAGGCCTGCGACGCATACGAAGGCAGAACGCGAAAATTCGGTAACGTGGCGCAATAATCATTGTTCGGAGGTTTTTTATGTTTATTACGAGACTCTTAAGCGGAATAGTGCTTTTGGCTCTTTCACTTTTCTTTGTAATTGAGGGAGGGATTTGGCTTAACGCCTTTACTTTCGTACTCTCGATTTTGGCTTTCTATGAGATGATGAAGGCTCTCGGACACGAGAAAAAGAGCGGCTTTTTATGGTGCGGCTTTATCGGAACGATAGCCTATTACGCCGTTCTTTGTCTGGCGGAGGAAAGCAGCAGACTCATGCTGGTTATGATTGCTTGCTTTACAATCATTGTTTTTCTTACCGTTTATGTCATCAGATTTCCGAAGTATAACGTATCAGACACCATGAGCGCGGTATTTTCGTTTGTTTACGCGCCCGTTATGCTTTCTTTCCTGCCCCTTACGAGGGCCCTTCCCGAAGGAAAATACATCGTTTGGATGATTTATATAAGTGCATGGGGATATGATACCTGTGCTTACTGCGTCGGTACGCTTACTGCAAAAACAATCGGAAATCATAAGGCTTTTCCGAAGTTAAGCCCGAAGAAATCAATCGAAGGAATCGTAGGCGGTATCATCGGAGCCGCAGTTCTTGGCTGGCTTTACGGACATTTCGTTGCAGAGCCTTATTCCGGACTTGAGAGCGTTTCCTGGATTTTGGCAGGAATTTCCGCAATCGGAGCCGTTATCGCTCAGGTTGGAGACCTTGCCGCATCCGCAGTCAAAAGAGATACAAACATTAAGGATTACGGAAAAATTATCCCCGGACACGGCGGAATTCTTGACAGATTTGACAGCATGATTTTTACCGCGCCGATAATTTTCTTCCTTGCGGAAATCTTTCTTTTTGCCGTGAAAGGGTAATTATATGGATTTGAATTTAAAAGGTCTTACGATACTCGGTTCCACAGGTTCCATAGGTACGCAGACCCTTGAAATTATAAGATTGCAGGGCGGATATAAGGTCAGAGCCCTTGCCGCAGATAAAAACGTAACTTTAATGGAAAAGCAGGTAAGAGAATTCCTGCCCGACCTTGTCGTAATGTATGATGAGAAAGCCGCGGCAGAACTTCTTACCAAGATTTCAGACCTTCCCGTTAAAGTTTTTTGCGGAATGGAAGGTTTAATTGAAGCCGCAACTTATGAAAAGACCGATGTTGTAGTTACGGCGCTTGTGGGAATGATCGGAATACGTCCCACAATAGCAGCTATTAACGCAGGAAAGACCATTGCCCTTGCGAACAAAGAAACCCTTGTGACCGCAGGGCATATTATCATGCCCCTTGCAAAGGAGAAGAATGTTCCGATTCTTCCCGTAGACTCTGAGCACAGCGCTATTTTCCAGTCCTTAAACGGCGAAAACCGCGAAGAAGCCTCTAAGATTTTGCTTACCGCTTCGGGCGGCCCTTTTAGAGGAATGACGGCTGAAGAATTAAAGCAAGTTACGCTTGAAAAGGCCCTTAAGCACCCTAACTGGAGCATGGGCAAAAAAGTGACCATCGACTCTGCTACACTTGTAAACAAAGGACTTGAAGTAATCGAAGCCAAGTGGCTTTTTAACATGGATGCAAGGGATATCCGGGTGCTTATTCATCCCGAGAGTATCATTCATTCCATGGTTGAATACAGAGACGGAGCTATTATCGGACAGCTCGGTGTTCCCGATATGAAACTCCCGATTCAATATGCTTTGTTTTATCCGAGTAGAATGCCCATGTTTAACAATCGCGTGGACTTCTTTAAGCTTAAGGCGCTCACGTTTTATGAGCCCGACATTAATGTGTTTAAGGGCCTCAGATTCGCTTATGAGGCTATTGCCAAGGGCGGAAGTGCGCCCACAGTTTTCAATGCCGCAAATGAGGTTGCGGTTGCAAAATTCATAGAAGAGAAGATTCCTTTTACCGGAATCTATGAATATATTCAGGCGGCTATGTCCGAGATTAAGACGATAGACAATCCCGGAGTTGACGAGATTCTCGAGACCGAAAAGGAAACGAGAGAATTCCTTGCCGCAAGATACAAATAAACACCGGAGTTTTTTATGGGATTTTCAATTATTTGGTTTATTCTGATATTATCGATAGTCGTGGTAGCTCATGAATTGGGCCACTTTCTTATTGCCAGAGCAAACAACATTCATGTTGTGGAGTTCTCTATCGGCATGGGACCCCGTCTCTTTTCTTTTACAAAGGGCGACACCAAATATTCGCTTAAACTGCTTCCGCTCGGTGGCTCCTGCGCTTTTGAAGGAGAGGACGGAAAGGTAACATCCGACAAACCTTTCAAAGGCCTTGCTTTTCCGCAGGCAAAGGTTTGGTCCAGAATCGCAACGGTTTTTGCGGGTCCTTTCTTTAATTTCGTGCTTGCTTTCATCTTTGCAATGATTATTGTCGGATATTGCGGAACCGATGTGCCTGTAATTCAGGGCTTAACAGAGGGTAGACCCGCCATCGATTCGGGTCTTCAGGTCGGAGACGTAATAACCAAAATAAACGGCGAGAGCATCAACGTTTGGCGTGATATCACCCTTATTTCTTACTTAAATACCGGCGAACCTTTGACGATTACCTACAAAAGAGGCACGGAAAAGGGCACCGTAACCTTTACTCCCGAATTCAGTGAGGAGGAGAACCGTTACTTTATCGGTATTGAAGGCGGCACCACTTATGTGGATGCAAAGGGCTTAAATATCTTTAAATACAGCTGGTATGAGCTTGCCTTTAACTTTAAGAACACTTTAAAGAGCTTAAAGCAGCTTATCATCGGAAAACTTTCACCTTCGAACCTTGCAGGTCCTGTCGGAATTGCGCAGGTTGTTGGTGAAAACTATGACGCAGCCAAACAATACGGACTTACGAGCGTTATTCTTACGATGATGAATATCGCAATGTTACTCAGCGTTAATCTCGGAGTCATCAACTTGCTTCCTTTGCCCGCACTTGACGGCGGAAGACTTGTTTTCCTGATTGTCGAGATTTTCAGAGGAAAGCCCGTTCCTCCCGAAAAAGAAGGAATCGTGCATTTTATCGGAATTATTCTTTTCTTTTTGCTTGCTATATTTGTGCTGTTTAACGATGTTTCGAGAATTATAGGAAGATAGAATATGAGTTACAGAGACAATACAAAAGAAATACATATAGGCGACAGGGTTATCGGACACGGTAACCCTGTTTTAATCCAGTCAATGACGAATACCCGCACCGAGGATGTAAAG
>JAEEGL016723615.1_pt1 | contig 12809 bp, 13 predicted proteins | sample 9134231 | NCBI WGS metagenome assembly JAEEGL01 (sample SAMN16246548, study PRJNA631951) | gut metagenome | biome: gut microbiome; feature: rumen; material: fiber-attached | host: Bos | place: Iran: Karaj | collected 2018-10
ATCAGAAGTGACAGATGAAACGATATCTATATTGTCCGATCCCGATCTTTCCAGCTCCGTGAGCCTAGTGATCGAGGAAGCAGTAACAGAATCCAGGGCACTGTAACTTTCCCTTGCTTTCTCATATGCAGCTTTGAATACACTTCCCAGTGCTTTTGCCCTTATCAGCTTCCTGTCCGCCATGTCATCCCTGAATTTGTGGTATGAAAGTATAACATTTACCGCAGCAGCATATGAAGCAGATCCGTTTCTGATCTCTTCATGTTTTTTCAGCGGATGTGCTATGCACTTTTCAAAAGTACCGTTCTCAGGGACATCGTTCAGCGAGGAATCAAGGATATACACAAATACACAGTCATTGTTGAGCAGAAACCTTGACGGATTTCCGTAGTCCGTGTAAAGGGTCCTGCAGAGGCCGCAGTAATAGCTTTTATATGTATTAAGATCCTCTTCAGAGAGTTCTTCCTTTGATACCGTAATATATCCGAACACCTGCTGTCCCCGCCTTATATACTGATTATCAGTATAACATGTATGCACTGATTATTATTTGAACTCATTATTAATAAAAACGGCCATTAATGTATTTAAGACACATAACGGCCGTCATTAACATATGTCAGCGATCACTCAAGATAATCACGGAGTTTTTTGCTCCTGCTCGGATGTCTGAGTTTCCTTAAAGCCTTTGCTTCTATCTGTCTTATACGCTCTCTTGTAACGTTGAATTCTCTTCCTACCTCTTCAAGAGTGCGGGCCCTTCCGTCTTCAAGCCCAAAACGAAGTTTCAGAACTTTTTCTTCCCTTGGAGTCAGAGTATCCAGAACATCCATTATCTGTTCCTTGAGAAGCGTGAACGAAGCAGCCTCAGCCGGTGCCGGTGCATCGTCGTCGGGAATAAAATCGCCGAGATGGCTGTCATCTTCTTCTCCGATAGGAGTTTCAAGTGAAACCGGCTCCTGCGCGATCTTCTGTATCTCCCTGACTTTGTCGACAGATATTCCCATCTCCTCGGCTATCTCTTCAGGAAGCGGATCTCTGCCCAGTTTCTGAAGCAGCTGTCTTGAAACACGTATAAGCTTGTTTATCGTCTCGACCATATGTACCGGTATCCTTATGGTCCTTGCCTGGTCAGCGATAGCTCTTGTGATCGCCTGTCTGATCCACCAGGTCGCATATGTTGAGAACTTGTAGCCCTTCTTGTAGTCGAATTTTTCAACAGCTTTTATAAGGCCGAGATTACCCTCCTGTATAAGGTCAAGAAACAGCATCCCTCTTCCTACATAACGTTTCGCGATGCTTACGACGAGCCTCAGGTTTGCCTCAGCAAGCTTCTGTTTTGCCATCTCGTCTCCGTCAGCCATCTTCATTGCAAGATCGATCTCCTCATCGGCAGTCAGCAGAGGTACTTTTCCAATCTCTTTCAGGTACATCCTGACAGGGTCGTCTATGCTTATACCCTCTGCCGCGAGAGTGTCTGATTCGATATTCGCAAGCGATTCAGCAAGCTTTTCATCCTTGTCGACCTCATCATCGATTATGTCGACGTTGTTCTGCTCCAGCAGTTCAAACAGATGATCCATCTGTGCCGGCTTCATTTCAAGATCTTCGACAGCTGAATTGATCTCCTGATAGGTCAGAGCGCCTTTCTGTTTTCCTGTTTCAACAAGAGAGATCGTCTTGTCTTCATTGCTGCCCTTCTTCTCGACCGACGTGATTTTGTTTTCGTTATTAGTATCCAATTCTATCACCCTCTGCTTAACTGCTCCTGAAGAGCACGTAATTCACGATCCAGCTCCGAAACACATATCAGAGCCTGTTTTCTTTTACCCGTGTCCTTCGACGCAAAATCCTTCTTAGCTTCATCTAGTCTGTTCTGGACTGAGCTGATCCTCATCCTCAATGCGAGGATATGCGCGTAATGCTTTTTATTGAGCGTCCCTTCAGGAGGCTTGACGCTTATTAATTCAGCATAATCCGCTCCAGTACTGTCAGCATCATCAAAAGACCCTGTTATAATTTCTGCACTGCTCGGCAAATATCCTTTTTTAAGCTCATTTTTGATAAAAGAGAATATCCTGCCGTATTTTCTGAAGTCATCTTCGTCAAGGTCGATCTCATCCGCTATCGATGGAGATTCAAGAAGCAGTGCGGTAAGTATCGCCTCATTATCGGCAGCACCGGCTGCTTCCTCGACCTTTTTCGAACCGTCCTCAGTACCTGTCCTTAAGCCTGAACCCTTTCTAACCTGGGAAGCTATAGAGCTTTCACTTATGCCCGTCTCACTGGAAAGATACTTTATGTAATATTCCTTCTGTACGTCATTATCAAGTTTTTTAATGATCTCAGAGCCCATTGTAGTATATCTGATGAGCTGGTCGGGATCATTAAGATCATAATCCATCTTAAGGCGGAACAGTTTATATTCTATGCCGTTCATAGCCTTTTTCAGCCTTTCAAGATAAGCATCCCTTCCGCGCTGCTTAATGTAGTCATCAGGATCAAGATCATCGGGAAGATATACGACCTTAACGTTTATCTGTTCCGCCTCAAGTATATCGATCGCTCTTACGGCGGCATTCAGTCCCGGCATATCCCCGTCATATGATATATATACGTTCTCGGAATATCTTTTGATGAGCTTTGCCTGTTCCCTGGTAAGCGAAGTTCCCAATGACGCCACCGAGTTGTTTATACCTGCCGACGAGAGCGCTATCACGTCCATATAGCCCTCGGTAAGGATTATATAGTCAATATCCCTGCTCTTCCTTATTATGTTCAGACCGAAAAGATTATATCTCTTGTTGAATATCGCCGTATCTGATGAATTCAGATATTTCGGTTCTCCGTCTCCTATCACCCTACCGCCGAACGCAATTACATCTCCATACTGGTTTATTATAGGTATTATCACCCTGTTCCTGAAAATGTCATATGAGTTACCGCCGCTCTGCCTTACGAGGAACGCGTCCATCATTTCTCTTAAGGTATACCCTTTTGCAAAAAGATAGTTCTTAAGATCCTGATAACTGTCTTTAGCATAACCCAGGCCGAACCTTGAGATCATTTTCTCAAGGCCTCTTTTTCTTATGTAATCAAGACCCGGTCTTCCGTCTTCATCTCTGAGATTGCTGTTGAAGTACAGAGCTGCCTCTCTCATCATCTCCTGCAGCTTTTTCCTGTATGCCTTTCTTTCTGCCCAGTTATCGTCAGAAGCGTCCTCCGGCATAGCTATCCCTGCCCTGTCAGCAAGAAACGCCACCGCACCGGCATAGTCAAGATGTTCTATCTCCATGATGAAGTTGATCACGTTTCCGCCTTTCTTGCATGAAAAGCAGTAGAACATGTCCCTGTCGGGGGTCACGGTAAAGGATGCATTCCTCTCATTGTGGAAAGGACACGAAGCCCAGTACCTTGATCCTTTCCTGGTAAGGCTCACATAATCCGATACCACATCGACTATGTTGTTTTTACTGAGCAGGTTGCTCATCCATTCTTCGGTGAATCTTGCCATTACAGTATTCTAGCAGGGCTCCAGCCCTTGGGGATGAAGATATCCTCATACGTATTGAGCAGATATGCATCGGTCATCCCCGAAATATAGTCGGCGATGCATCTGGTCTTTCCTTCAGTGTCAAGGCGTTCATAAAGATAATCGGGAAGCTGATCCAGATGTTTTTCATAATATCCGAACATCTGTTCGATTATGTCGTTCAGCTTCTTTTCTTCCGATTTCGCATAAGGATTAGTGTACACGTTGTCAAACATGAACTGTCTCAGCACATCAAATGCATCCGAAACATCAGAGCTCATGGTCAGCTCATTTCTGCCCTCGCTCCCGTTAATGATATCGCAGATAAGAGTATTGATCCTTTCGCTGTGGGTGTGTCCTATCACTTCAAGACATCTTGAAGGAAGATCTTCATCGCGGAGAATCCCGGCTCTAATAGCATCGTCGATATCATGGTTGATATATGCTATCCTGTCCGATAGGTTGACAGACATCCCCTCCAGCGTTATTGGCTTTAAAGCCTTTTTATGATTAAGGATCCCGTCAATCACCTCAAACGTAAGGTTAAGCCCTTTGCCGTTGTTTTCAAGCTCAGTTACGACCCTAACACTCTGTTTGTTATGTTCAAAAGGGATGATCCTGTTTATAGCCCTTTCTCCGGCATGCCCGAACGGTGTGTGCCCAAGGTCATGCCCGAGAGCTATGGCTTCAGTGAGGTCCTCATTGAGCCTAAGTGCCTTGGATATCGTTCTTGCTATCTGGGAGACCTCCATGGTATGGGTCAGCCTCGTTCTGTAGTGAGAACTTGAAGGATGGAGAAACACCTGCGTCTTATCCTTCATCCTCCTGAAAGCCTTGCTGTGTATGATCCTGTCGCGGTCTCTCATATACTCTGTCCTGACATCGCTTTCAGGTATAGGTACCGCTCTTCCGCGGGTCTTACTGGAATGCGCTGCATAGGGAGACAAAAGACTGTCTTCTATGGCATACAGCCGTTCTCTTACAGTTAATCCATCATTTGCGCCAAGCATACCGGTCAATCCCCTCCCTTATGATCTCACATATATTATATTAAATGTCTCCTCTGAAAAACCCTTTTTTACATCATTTACAACAGGATCCTTTGCGGCAGATATTATGAAAAAGATAAAAAAGCGGTCCTGTAAAGACCGCTTTATCACCGTATCCTGTTGAGGCCGATCATTCATCATAATACTGATGCTCGAATTCAGCCCAGACCTCATCAAGCTCTTCATCAGATTCTATAGCATCATAAATGATGTCGTCACCGTCCTCTGTAAGACGCATGATCACGACTTCATCCTCCGCTATCTCATCATTTGGCTCTGTCGGAGTCAGAGCGATATAGAAATTATCCTTGTATGCAAAAGTCAGGACCTGTTCGAAGCTTAGAACGTTACCTTCTTCATCTTCAAGATCTATGACTGCTTCCGATACATAATCATTATTGCTCATTTATAGTCTCCCATCCTTTTCGATCGATAAAGCCCTGCAGTATGGCGACTGCCGCCATCTTATCTATGACCTGTCTTCTTTTATTCCTTCTCAGATCAGCGTCTATCAGTATCTTTTCAGCAAATACGGTAGTAAGCCTCTCATCTTCAAAAACGATCCTGACCCCTGATCTCTTCTGGAGTTCATCAGCAAAAGCCATCACTTTCTCTGCCATTGGGCCCAGCGTGTCATTCATGTTTTTGGGAAGCCCGCACACGATGAGCTCGACCTGATAGTTTTCTATCAGGGATATAAGATGGTCAAAGTCATCATTGATATCGGGCTTTCTGGTATAGCTTTCGATCCCCTGAGCTGTTATCCTTAACGGGTCGGAGACCGCTATTCCTATCCTTACGTCCCCCATATCGAGAGACATTATCCTCTTGCTGTAGATCATTCAGGCTCAGCCTTTTGCAAGGTCGTTGATATATGACGAAACGATCTCCTCCAGGACCTGATCCCTGTCAAGCCTTGAGATAAGCTTCCTTGCGTCATTATAATTCGTGATATAAGTAGGATCACCGGAAACGAGATAACCTACTAACTGATTCATCGGATCATAGCCCTTTTCTTCCATAGCCATGCAAACGAGTCTCAGTATCCCTCTTACAGGATTGTCAACATCTTTACTGAATGAAAATCTTGCTGTTTTATCTAACATATTTACCGGCTCCTTTCTGATATGAAAATTATATATTATTGATGGATGTAATTCAAATATCTAATTCAAAATAATATGATCATTTATCACGAACTATAGAGCGGTGATATGCTCCTGATCCTTTCAACATTTCGCTTCAGGGAATCTATGGTTTCAGCTATCTCGTCTTCAGTGTTGTATCTTCCTATCGAGAATCTTAACGATGATTTCGCCTCTGTTTCCGAAAGACCCATCGCAAGGAGGACATGGGAGGCTTCCTGAGCCCCTGCAGAGCATGCCGCACCTCCGGAGCAGGCAATACCGTCCATGTCAAGACTCAGGAGCAAAGCGTCGCTGCTGACACCTGAAAACTGCATGTTGACAATACCCGGGAGCCTGTTTTCATTGCCACCGTTGAGCCTGACATCAGGAATGGAGCCATATATGCCTTCGATCAGCATGTTCCTTAAGCGCGTGATCCTGTCGGCTTCACTTTCGAGCTCGTTCAAAGAAAGCTCGGCCGCGAGCCCTATCGCAGCGATGGAAGCGGTGTTTTCCGTGCCGGGTCTCATGGTCCTCTCCTGAGCGCCACCGGTCATGAGCTTATTCAGTCTTATCCCGTCCCTCACGTACAACGCACCGACGCCCTTAGGAGCATAGAATTTATGGCCTGACAGGGAGAGCATATCGATATTCATGTCATTAACGTCTATTCGGACATGTCCCACGGCCTGAACTGCGTCTGTATGAAAAACGATATCGTTTTCCCTTGCTATCCTGCCTATCTCTTTTACCGGATTAAGCACTCCCGTCTCGTTATTTGCGAACATGATGCTTATAAGCCTGGTATTGCTCTTTATGGATCTCCTAACTTTTTCGGGATCCACTGATCCGTCCCTTTCGGGATCGATATACGTGACTTCTACCCCGTTCCTTTCGAGGTATCTCAATGTATTGATCACCGCATGATGCTCGATGGACGAAGTGATCACATGGTAACCGCTGTTGACCGGAAGCATCCCCCTGAGAGCAATATTGTCGCTCTCGGTCCCGCATCCCGTGAACATTATCTCCCTGGCCTGATCACCGTTTACGGCTGACAGAACTCTTTTTCTGGCTTTCTCGATAACGTTGTGCGCGGTCCTTCCCAAAGAATGCATGGAAGACGGATTGCCGTAAATATCCCTTAATACAGCAGTGGTCTCCAATAATACTTCATCCCTTATCCTGGTTGTAGCAGCATTATCCAGATATATCATATAACCAAGTACCCTCTGATCATCTGAACATGATCACCGATGCATGAGCACCGGTATCCCTGTTATCTCTCCTGTATGAGTAAAACAGCTCGTCATTGCAGTATGTGCACAGATGGCTGACCGTGACATTCTCAGGCAGGATACCTGCCGTCTCTAGCTGAAACAGCGATGCCTTAAGCAGATCGACGTACAGTTTCCCGTTTTTTTCCAGCACCACTTCATTACCGAATCTCTCAAGAAAGATCCCTGCGACATCATCTTTAACTTCAAAGCAGCACTTCTTGATAGAGGGTCCCAGACCTATAAGGATATCTTCAGGAAGGATACTATAGTGATGATTCAGCTTATTGACTATCGAACCGAATACTCCGTTGTATATCCCCCTCCATCCTGCGTGACAGACACCGGCTGCCCTGCCCTTTTTATCAGCAAAGAAGATCGGTGTGCAGTCCGCATGGATAGTTGCCGCACATATGCCTTTCCTGTCTATGATAAGCCCGTCACAGAAGGGAAGCTCGTTATCTCTCGTTAATCCCATCCCTCTGTGGCAAATATCTGCTATCTCGACATTTATGCCGTGCTCATAATGGCAGATGACCACATCATTTACGTCAAAACCGACGGCATCCGCCAGGATCGAAAAGTTCCTCTCAACGTTCCCGGAAGTCCTTTCCCTTTTGAAGCTCATATTGAGACTCTTCTGTCCGAAACTGCTGACACCGCCTATGCGTGTTGAAAAGGCGTGCTTTAAAAACCCCAGTTTTTCAAACTGAGGTATGGTATAGAAAACAACGCCGTTTTTCTCATTTATTACGAAATCGTTATTGATGGAATCGATATACCTGCTCATTTTTTAATAAGCTGCTTCAGTTCATTCATGAAAGTATCAACGTCTTTGAACTCTCTGTAAACAGAGGCAAAGCGCACGTAAGCGACCTCGTCGGTCTCCTTTAAAGCATCCATTACCCAGTCGCCTATATCTTTTGTCGGGATCTCGTTTCTGATATCATTTGCTGCTTTCTGCTCGATACTGATAGCCATGCTTTCTATCTTATCTGCAGAAACATTCCGTTTCTCGCACGCTTTAATGATACCCCTCTTGATTTTTTCTATATCAAACTGCTCTCGTGTACCGTCTTTTTTTACTACCATGATGGCTCCTCTTTCAGCCTTTTCATAAGTAGTGAATCTTCTGCCGCATTTAAGACATTCACGCCTGCGTCTGATTGATGTACCGTCATCGAGCGGTCTCGAGTCTATAACTTTGCTGTCATTGTAGCCGCAATATACACACTTCATACAAATACCCCCTTACACGAACAGAACATACTGCAACAGACAAAAAAACTACATATAAAGCCTCACTAAATTATATGCAATCCTCATAAAAATTATATCATAGTGAAAATTAATTAATAAATAGAAAAAGCCAAAAAAAGAGTTAAAAATCACAGCCTCAGGCATCAGATGCTGCGTTTCTTCCTTGGAGAAGGCAGCTCATCATACATCGCAGTAAAGAGTTCCTCAAGAAATGTCCGGTTTTCAACGTCATCTACAAGAAGCATTTCCTTTGAACCTTCATAAGGAAGTTCATACGCCGCATCAGGCATCATAGCTCTTGACGATTCTGTGCTTTTTACAAGAAACCTGTCGTCATATATACCGCCGACTATCTTTTCCCTGTAGTAGATTATATACTCTCCCATCATGGTACGGAATGTTATCCCCTCAAGACCTGAGAGCTGATCCATAATAAACTCAAAATACGAACTGCTTGATGGCATACTTGACTCTCCTCCCGGAAAAGCAAACACTCGCTTTTTTTCAAATGCACAACCGTTACAGGTTCCTGCCTGATATATTATTACCAATAAACCTGATGATCGACAACTGTCGGGACGTGACAACAGAAAAATCCCTGCCGGATGGCAGCTTCATATAGTTTCTGCCGGGACAGGGAAACGTGGTGGACCATAGGGGATTCGAACCCCTGGCCTCCAGATTGCGAACCTGGCGCTCTAGCCAACTGAGCTAATGGCCCACGACTAAACAGATTATATAACGGTATAATCTGTTTTTCAATAATCAGTATAAAAAAACAGATCATAAGCTTTTAGGCGCCTATGATCTGTTTATCTGAGAAATCAGATTTTATTTCAGTTGACATCTATCACAAGATCATCCATAACTATCCCGTTACAGGAAGCATGAATCACCATGTTTCCTTTTTCACATGATCTGAATGTAGCCTGTGCCCTGCCTCTGTACAGCGTAAACTCATCCGTCCCGAAATTGCACGACGGATCGGCAAGATTGCCTGAAGTAACTGCATAGATCTCACCGTTATCCACGCTTAACTTTACAGACCTGTCTGAAAGCTGGCAGAGGGTGCCGTTCTTATCCCTGAGCTCAAACTGGACCGTGACCATATCACCTCCGGACTGTATCTCTCTTGAATCAGGACAAGATTCAATAATGCAGGGATCAGAATAAGTGCTCAGTGTGTTCTCGCAGACACGCTTTCCGGATCTGTAGCCTACCACCTTAAGTACTCCGGGATGGTATATCATATCCTGCTCTATCGGCATTGCAGAATCAGGATCGTTCTTTGCCCTTGCCACAAAAGCGTCGTTGAGGAAGATCTCCGCTTCATCACAGTTAGTCATGACATAAAGAGTGATCTTCTTGCCGTCTTCATAGTTCCACAGAGCCCTGGCCTGCATTCTGCTGCCGAAATGCCATGGATCATATTCAGACAGTTTCACACAGGGATATACCATAGGCTCATCGTTCCACATCATTTTCTGATAATAGTAGCTGACTTTGGGATATAGAGTAAGGTCTATCTTTCCGGAATTTGATCCGTGACAAAGCTCTTTTCCCTTATAATCCTCAGCATAAACAGAAGGAACATTGTAGCCTCCGGACTCACCAAGATAATCCGCGCCTGTCCATATGAACATTCCTGTGACATAAGGCTGTTTTTCAACTTCTTTCCAGTGCTGGCCCTGATGGGAGTTTTCGCTTCCGACCATTACCCATCCCGGATGCTTGTCATGAACAGGTCTGTAGAATTTCTCATGATATCTGAGATCTGAATAATTGAGCCCTACGATATCAGATAATCCGAGCATATCTTCATTAAGGGGAAGATTGCACTGCCCTTCGCTCCCCTCGGTAAGCCAGAGATCTGGCGCATATTTCTTTGCAACTGCCTTGAGCTCGCCGTATATCTCCGGTGAATCATCGTAATAATAATCGGGGATCTCGTTTCCGAGCGAGAACATAACTACGCTTGGATGTCTCCTGTTTCTCTTGCAGAAAGCTTCTATATCTGTCCTGGCCCACTGATCGAAATACAGATAGTAACCGTATAAGTTCTTTCCGCCTGACGAATCGGAATAATTCCTCGGCCACGCCCTGTGCCATTCGTCAAATGCTTCATCCATAACAAAGAAGCCCATCTTATCTGCGACCGAATAGAAAAGATCTGAATAAGGATGATGTGCCGTCCTTATAGCATTGCAGCCCATGTTCCTTAGTACGGTAAGTTTTCTTACCCACTCTTTCATAGGTACCGCTGCTCCGTAATAGCCTGAATCCTGATGCAGGCAAACCCCTTTGAACTTTACAGGAGTCCCGTTTATCAACACTCCTTTTTCAGCTGATTTTTCCAGCTTCCTTATTCCGAGAGGAATTATCTCGTCATCAAGGATCTTCCCCATAGATGCAATCTTTGTATGGATCCTATAGATATACGGATTATCAGGAGACCAGAACACGGGATCATTTATAACTATCTTCTGCTTCAGCTTGTAGTTTCCCGTACAATGCACAAGACATGCAGGCATCATCGACTCCCCTGCAACATTTCCGTCCTCGTCGATAACCGTCGTGATCACTGCAAATCTGGCAGTCCTGTTGCTCTCGCCTTCGAAAAGATCTGTCCTGGCATAGCTCTCATCTCTCAGGAAGCTCACTTCCGAATATACTTCTATCTCAGCTTCATCACCCTTGAAGAACTGCCTTGCATAAAGGGAACCGGGTATAAGGTGGACTCTTCCGTTTTCAACCAGCTTCACGCTTCTTGTAAGCCCTAGTCCGCCGTAAAACCTTGAATAAGGCTGAAGCGATGTGTCGCATTTCACAGTGACCACATCCGTCCCGTCAAAAGCAAGATGGGGAGTTATATCAAACCAGAACGGGGCATGGCATGTTGGCCGGGTCCCAAGATAAACATCATTTATCCAGATATCGCACTTACCGCCTGTCCCGTCAAACATAAGAGTGAATCTGCTGTGACAGTTGAGCTCGTCCAGATGTATCCTGTACCATGCGACACCGCTTATAACATACCCGCCGCTTCCGCCGGTTATATTATTTTCATCAAAGCCTTGTGTTACAGCATAGTCATGAGGAAGATCGACGCTCTCCCACCGGGAATCATCAAAAGCCTTGAAAGCAGGATCAGCGTCACCGAAAAAGAATCTTGCGCTCTTAAATTCCGTGACTTTTCTTGATACGAGTCCGTCAGTAAAGCTGTCAAGATACTCTTTCATTGCAGAAAATTGCCTTGTCAGTTCCATGTTATTATCCTTCCTTGTCATGTGGTAAGTTTATTATAGCATCAAACAAAATGAATACAAATACATTCATTTATACTGCGGCTGTTTGGTATAATATATAAAAAACAAAACAGGAGAATATCATGAGTGATACATTCAGACTGACCGATATCCTTGACAGGTTCACTTCACCTTCGGTTCCTGATTACGGAAAATATGAGGCTGAAGTTGACGATTACTTCTGGGATACCTCCAAAAACACCTGCCTCCCGCTCGGAGACCTTTCAAAATACCCGCTTCTCTATGTTGGAGAAGGACACAATACCATCTACCTCATCAATGACGGCAAGATCATCTGGAAATATGATACCGGAAAAGGCTATGAGCTTGACGATATATGGATGCTGTCAAACGGCAATATACTGTTTACGCACATGTACTGGTGTGCCGGGATAACTCCTGAAAAAGATCAGTACTGGTATTATAAAGTTCCTGAAGGCTACGAAGTCCATGCACTTCAGCCTATAGGCCTTGACAAGGTAGCTATGATTCAGAATGGCAAAGAGCCGAAAATCATCATCATGGATACAGCCACAAACGCTGTAGAATATGAGCATATCATTCCTTATGATTCCGAACTTCCGATTCACAGCCAGTTCAGAAGAATGAGGATAACAAAGGACGGAAACTTCCTTATCTGCTATATGGACATGCATAAAGTCGTGGAATTTGACAGGGAATTCAACATCGTATGGCAGTATGATACTGAACGTCCGTGGTCAGCAAGCAGACTGCTAAACGGCAATACTCTTATAACAGATGAGACGCTTGAAAAAGTCATAGAGGTTAATCCTTCAAAGGAAACAGTATGGGAATTCTCTCTTGATGAGATCGATGAGAAACATCGCCTCATCGGTTCACAGTCGTGTGTAAGGCTTGAGAACGGAAATACCATTATGTGCTCACAGGGCAATTACGGAGAAGGGCCCCAGCTTGTAGAAGTCACAAAAGACAAAAAGACCGTATGGTGTGTAAACGACTGGGAAAAACTCGGTCCGGCCACGACCATACAGGTCCTTTCAGAAAAAGGCATTCCCGAAATACCGGGTGAATGCCAGAGATGATTGCGGAGTTCAGATCCCAAACAGCTTTTTTGTAAAAGCAGCTGACGATTCAAGATATGACAACTGATCTCTTGCGTCAAAATGCTCGAGTATGATCATACCGTCATATCCGATCTCCCTTATGATCCCTGAAACGGAATCAAAATCTATGTCGCCGCTGCCTACAGGGCAGCAGTCATATTCCATGCCTCCTAA
>JAEEGL010086471.1_pt1 | contig 12808 bp, 11 predicted proteins | sample 9134231 | NCBI WGS metagenome assembly JAEEGL01 (sample SAMN16246548, study PRJNA631951) | gut metagenome | biome: gut microbiome; feature: rumen; material: fiber-attached | host: Bos | place: Iran: Karaj | collected 2018-10
CTTTTCTTTAATTTCGGAACCTCAACTCTCCGTCGCGGAGTTCCACAATGACGGGTTTGGCGCTATCTACCTTACCGGCGATGATGGACTTCGAAAGTTCGTTGAGAACCAGCCGTTGCAACGCCCGTTTGACAGGCCGGGCACCGAACTGCGGATCGTAGCCTTCCTTGGCGATATAATTGATCGCATCGTCCGTGACGCGCAGGTCGATTCCTTGACCTTCCAGCATCTTATGGATGCGACTCACTTGCAGGCCGACTACCGCTTTGATATCGTTCTCACTCAGTTCACTAAAGTGAATGATCTCATCGATACGATTGATGAACTCCGGTCGAACGGACGCCCGTAACTGCTCTTCCGTCAGGTTCGAGGTCATGATAATCAAGGTGTTCTTGAAGTTCACCACGCGACCTTTGTTATCGGTTAACCGGCCGTCGTCCAGCACTTGCAGCAGTACGTTGAACACATCCGGATGGGCTTTCTCGATCTCATCGAACAAGACCACAGAGTAGGGTTTGCGTCGGATCGCTTCGGTCAACTGACCACCTTCATCGTACCCTACGTATCCCGGAGGTGCACCGATGAGTCGGGTGGCACTGAATTTCTCCTGGTACTCACTCATATCGATACGCGTCATCATGTTCTCGTCGTCGAAGAGGTAGTCCGCCAGTGCTTTCGCCAGTTCGGTCTTACCCACACCCGTCGTACCGAGGAAGATAAAACTACCGATCGGTCGTTTGGGGTCTTGCAGCCCTGCCCGCGACCGTCTGATGGCGTCACTCACCGCCTCAATCGCCTGGTCCTGACCGATGACGCGCTTATGCAGTTCTTCCTCCAGGTGCAGCAACTTATCGCGCTCCGACTGCATCATCTTCGCTACCGGAATTCCTGTCCAACGCGCTACTACTTCGGCGATATCGTCTTCATCGACCTCCTCCTTGATCAGCGCTTGGTCACTGATGGCATGCAGCGCCTCTTGTGCGTTCTTGATGTTCGCTTCCGCCGCAGGGATCTGGCTATACCGTATCTCCGCTACCTTACCGTAATCGCCTTCGCGTTCCGCTACTTCGGCCTGATGCTTGAGCGTCTCGATACGCGCTTTTTCATTCTGGATCGTCGCTACGTAGCCTTTCTCTTTGTTCCACCGTGCATTCAGTTCCTCGCTCTGTTTCTTGAGTTCAGCTAACTGTGCCTCGATCGCTTTCAGTTTGGCCTCATCTTTATCGCGTTTGATAGCTTCGCGTTCGATCTCAAGTTGCTTGATCTGACGGTCCAGACTATCGATCTCTTCCGGCTTGCTATCCACCTCCAGACGCAGTTTGGCGGCCGCCTCATCAATCAGGTCAATCGCTTTGTCCGGTAAGTACCGGTCGGTGATGTAACGTGCAGACAATGTGACGGCTGAGATAATCGCGTCGTCCTTGATACGCACCTTATGATGCGTCTCGTACCGTTCTTTCAAACCACGCAGAATGGATATCGTCGCCGCCTCGTCCGGTTCGTCTACCATCACTTTCTGGAATCGACGCTCCAGCGCCTTATCGGTCTCGAAATATTTCTGATACTCATCGAGCGTCGTTGCACCGATCGCCCGCAGGTCACCACGCGCCAACGCAGGTTTGAGAATATTCGCTGCGTCCATCGCACCGCTGGATTTACCGGCACCAACGAGCGTATGGATCTCATCGATGAACAGGATGATCTCACCCGAAGCCGCTACCACTTCGTTCACCACGCCTTTGAGTCGTTCCTCGAACTCACCCTGGTATTTCGCACCGGCGATGAGGGCTCCCATATCGAGGGAGTAGATCTGTTTCTTCTTCAGGTTCTCCGGAACGTCTCCCCGCACGATACGGTGCGCCAGACCTTCGGCGATGGCAGTCTTACCTACACCCGGTTCACCGATCAGAATAGGATTGTTCTTCGTTCGCCGCGAAAGGATCTGCAGTACCCGCCGGATCTCGTCGTCCCTGCCGATCACAGGATCCAACTTACCCTCTTTCGCCCGCTCACAGAGGTTGATCGCGAACTTCCTGAGGTTTTCGTTTTGATTGTTTTGATTCGTTGCATTCATAGTTATAAGTGATTTTAGTTAAACATTCTACTTCTTCATCTACAAACCTCGCGCCAAACCCCCTTATACTGACAAAATGGCAGTCATCCTTTTTTTTCTCCCAAAATGTTTGCATATATGCAAAAAAAGCAGTACTTTTGCGCCGTAATTGCACAAAAGTACTGAAAATCTTGTCGATTAGTCGGGTAGGCGAGATTCGAACTCACGACCTCCTGCTCCCAAAGCAGGCATTCTAACCGGGCTGAACTACTACCCGAAAGCGGCTGCAAAGGTACTGCTTTTTTGCGACATACGCAAATATTTTTGAAAAAAAGTGAAATACAAGGCGATTTTTATTGACATAGACGATACCTTACTCGACTACATTCCCTGTTGTCGGGCGGCTTTCGAAGCAGCGATGCCGGAACATCCGGAGTATTTTCAGACTTTCTTTGCTATATCCGGTCGACTCTTCTCAGAAGCCAAGCACGGGATGCATACAGTAGCGGAAGTGATGGAGTTATACCCGAAAGAGTTCATCGAGACGGTAGGTTACCCGCCTGAAGCGGTAGATCCGTTCAAGCATGCTTTTCGGGCGGCGTGGGGACAGACCCATACCTTGGTGCCCGGTGCGAAAGAGATGTTGGAAAACTTGCGTGCGAAAGGGTATCGGTTGTTTGCCGCCAGCAACAGTTTAGGTCATCTGCAGCGTAGCCGGTTGGAAGCCGCAGGCATATTACATTTCTTTGAAGACACGTATATATCCATGGATATCGGTTACGACAAACCCGACGTGCGGTTCTATGAAGAAGCACTCCGTCGCTGCGGGTTGCAGGCGCACGAAGTGCTGATGATAGGGGATAGTATGACCACCGACGTGATCGGTGCGCGGGCTGCCGGGCTGGACGCACTCTATTTCTGTAGAAGGAGTGAAGGAGTGAAGGAGTTAAGGAGTGAAGGAGTGAAGGAGTTTTCCTCGCTAAGCCAATTACAAGCCTTGCTGTAAACGCGCCAAGAGCGCCTGCATGTTCGGTAGCACTAAGTCAGCTTGCTCTGCCGCCAACGCTTCATCGGGTAGGATACCCGTATTGACCGCTACCGTGTACAGTCCTGCCGCTTTACCGGCACGCACACCTAAAGGTGCATTCTCCACCACCATACATTCGGATTTGGCAAAACCACTCCGTTCCCATGCTTTGAGATAGGGTTCGGGATCGGGTTTGCCGTGCGTGACATCGTAGGCGGTGATGAAACCCGAGAAGATACCCGGGAAAGTGGCTTCCAGTTTATCGAGTAACGAGCGTTGACCTGAACCCGTCACTACCCAGCACTGCACGCCTTGCGCATGCAGATAGTTCAGTACGTCCCGAATGCCCGGAATAAGAGGTGGTAACTGACCACCGGTGAGTTGGTTGAAATAGTCCGATTTGATACGGTATACATCTTCGATGAAGGCTTCCGGTGCTTCTTTACCATACACGAGCAAGTGCGCCTCGTTGATCACCGACGCACCTGTGCGACCCTCATTGCGATAGGTCTGTTCAGCCGTGAAAGGTAACCCGTGCTGCTCCATCGAATAGGCCCATGCTTTCGCATGAAAAGGCATCGAATTGAAGAGAACGCCGTCCTGATCAAAGAAAACGGCTTTTAACGATGAGCGATTAGCGTTTAGCGGTGAGCGGTCACCGAAGATCGTAGAACCGATACGCACCATCGTGGAGCCGCATGCGATAGCGATTTTATAATCATCGGACATGCCCATACTCAGTATATCACCGGTACACAGCCTTTTCGCCTCTGTAAAACATCGCCGTATCTCCGTCTCGTCGTCCGTATTGGTCGCCATGCACATGAGACCCCGAACGTTAACGTTCGGGTATTGAAGATTGGAGATTGAAGATTGAAGATTGGAGATCTCCTCCGGAGCAAAGCCTGTTTTGGTTTCTTCGCGAGCTACATGCAGTTCAAGCAACACGTCTTGGATGAACCCTTGTTTGGCGGCTTCGTCGTTGATCGCACGCAGCAGACGCTCCGAGTCCACGGATTGGATGAGATAAGGACGCAGTTTGAGTAAATCCCGCACTTTATTGGTCTGCAGATGTCCGATGAAATGCCAATGGATATCGGAGGGCAGTTGAGGTACCTTACGTTGCAGTTCCTGCACCCGACTTTCCCCGAAATGCCGTTCGCCCGCTTCGTACGCTTCACGAATCGCTTCGACGGGTTGGAACTTACTTACGCATACGAGCGTTACATGCGCAGGTATATACGCGCGTACCTTATTTATCTGCTCTCTAACCATGCTTTATAGGGCGTCATGTAGCGGTCGAGTTTCTCCGGATAAACGGTCTTCACATCAACCATGATACCAGTCTCATAGACGTTCGCCAACTCATCGTTGATGGCATTGCCGAAGAAGAGCAGATCGTTGGTGAGGTTGAGATAGGCCGAGAACATAGGCGGAATGACCGTACCTTGCTCGCGTACTGCGCGTTGCAGAATATGATAGTTCTCCTGCTTGTCGTCACCCTCAAACGGGTTAGCGGTTAGCGGGTTAGAGGTTAGAGGATGGTAAGGTTCGAACAGACCCTCTTCACCTAGATGGTACTGCCGCAGATAGGCATAGATCAGTTCGCGCGCCGCTACGTTATAATCGGGATAGATAGTGACTTTTCCGATCATCCAACGTACCTCGGGATGGTTATACAGCACCGCACCGATGCCGTCCCAGATATTATCCAACGCAAAGAGCGCTTTGACACCCATCTCGCGTTTCTGATACATGGGTTGCACGAAGGCGCGACCGAACTCAATCGTATAGGGCAGGTAGTCCTTGATGAACCGCTCCGAGTAATGGAAGAGGTGGGCAGACGTGATGAAGGGTTGGCCGTCCCGTATCTCGGCTTCCGAACAGATGAGGTAGCGGTACCCACCGATGATCTGCTGATGTTCAGGGTCCCATACGATGAGTTGATGATACGGTTTGGTCATCGTATCCATCTCATCGATATCCATCTCATTACCGGTAGCACCTCCGCCGTCACGGTAACTGATCTCGCGCAGACGGGCGATCTCCCGCATCACGTTCGGACACTCATGCGCCGTGATGTCATAAATAAGGTTATCCGCCTTATTGGACGGACGTAACAGATGTCCCTCTAATTCGTTCAATAAAAGGGATGTTTCAACAGCTGGTATTATCTCTTTCATAAACTATGGATTTTACATATTGGGCCCATGCTTTGGGTGTTGGGGGGGTATCAAAAGTGGTGTAAGGGATGGGAGGCAGTACGTGCACTTTGAAGTGCTTGCCGTGCGCCCCGTACATCTCGTCCACGAGGTAGAGCATCTCGATATTGAGTTTGATATGCAACCATTTGCGGAGCAGCGCGAGCGTATAGAAGAAGCGACTGTTCCTGCCCTCAAAATAGATGGGTACGATGTCGCGCTTGTACTCTTTCGCGCGCTGAATAAAATTCTTCTGCCATTCGAGGTCGCGTATCTGCCATTTGCCGTCAATGCGCTGCAACCGGCTGCACGCACCGGCCGGGAAAGAGAGTACATCGCTCTCCGATTCCCACATGCGTTGTTGCTCGGCTGCCTGCTCTTTGGTTAACCGTCCCACTTTGTTCACCGGTGCCCATAGGCTGGCGATCGGCTCCATGAACATAAGCAGTTCATTGACGATGACCTTGAGTGGTCGCGGACGATGCTCATGAATCATCTGCGCGATGATCATGCCGTCCAGACCACCGAGGGGGTGGTTGGAAACGAAGATAAGAGGTCGGTCATCCGTGGGAATGTTCTCTATGCCGTCGATGGAGGCACTGCACCCCAGTTCTTCGCTTACCGTGAGGCGGATGAACTCATAGTCGCGTGCATCGGGATGACGACGCAGGAAAGCGTTCATCTGCTTGATATGCGTGATGCGCTCCAGGTACCGAAGGATGAACTCCGGTACATGCGCCTTCGGCGCTTTGCTCTTGACGATCGCCCGTATATCGAATTGAAGCGGCATTATTGAACGGCGTGCAGGATATCCATGATCTGCGTTTTGGCCACAGAGATCAGTTCATAGTCATACGACCCCATCGCTTGCTTGAGGGCAAAGACGGCATCGTCGAGCAGGTTCGCCTGCACGAGCACAGATTGCACTTTGCGCGTCTCTTTCTCGCCGTCGATAGTGATCATCTCCACGCGTGCTTTGTACCAATAGGCACCGCCTTCGTTGGGGAAGACCTCGAAGAACTGGCTGCGTTTGCAACTCATCACGTCGCATTCACCGAAAACGAAAGGTTTGATAGCGTCCATCAAGCAGTTCTCGGCATCCGCAAAACTGACGGCACCGTCCACCAGATAGATCTCTTTTACTTTGCCCGGGTTGTCTTCACCCGTCTGGCGCTCATAATGTACTTTTAATTCGTGAAATATCATATTGTTATTGGTTATTTGTCGTTGGTCGTTGGTCGTTGGTCATTTGAAAATCAGGTCGGCGACATCGGTAGCCGTGAGCGGCCCTTGCGGCATAGGACGCAGCGTACCGCTCCAGAAAAGCAGAGGAGAAGTGGGTTTGTCATCGATCACGCGGTCCACGGCCTGCTGCTCATCCTGCATCAGCTGCCAACCGGGTTGGAGCATGAACACCACATCACCCGTATGCCGTTTGCATAGATTCGAACCCAGCACCGGATGCTGCATCGCTTCATGACCCGGCATCGCGATCTGTACTCCTTCAAAATCCATCAGGAAATTGGCTACTTGTCGCTGGATCGCCTCCAGACTCAGCCGTTTCTGTTCAATCAGCGTGCGGTTGAGATAAATCGACTGTCCGTACGCCCCGTCCACCCATCGTTCATGTCCGTAGAGGGCCATGAGATACGTGCCGGTCAGTGCGGCCGCGCGGTCCGTATTAAACTGCTGCACCGGCATGTTCAGATCGTTCATCGCTTGGATAGAGGTGCCCATGATCGGTCGTCCGACTACGAGCACTTGATAATTGGCTTTGCCGATCCGGCGGTCCAGTTGTTCCATGAGAAAACCCAAGTCCTGGTTCAAACGCAGGTACACATCTTCATGTTCTGCCGACGCAATATAATCCGATTCGGCCGCAGGACTGAGGGCATGCAGTTGAAGCATCAATAGGTCCGGAGTAGCGTCCGTTCCCATTTTCTGGCTCTGCTGGATATCCAGCGCCAGTTCAATCACGAGTGTGTTCGCTTCCGGTGCCCGGTAGAGCACATCCCGCACGGCATACGAGAAACCTCTTTTGCGTTCTTTATCCGTAGGATAAGCATAGGTAGGGATATCCATGCGCGGTGTCCATTCATGCGCCATGAGGGTTGCCACACGGCCGTTCTGGTTCTGCGTATACGCTGCCGAAGGCAGTCCTTCGGAGTATGCGGCGGTGGTACACCATGCTTGCGAAGGAGCGTCCAACCAGCAGCACGCGTTCGCCGTATGTCCTGCCAACAGGATCGTCGTCTCGGGTTGTATACCGACAGCATATATCTTCGCCTCCGGGTCCATCAACCGCATGCGGTCGGTCATTGTTTGCGAGAGTAAGTTACGCGGCGAGAGACGGAGGCTTGTACCGATGCCGTGCGCTGCATCATCTTCGAGCATCGCATGTTGCTTGCGGTCGCGACGCTGGAAATAGATGTCCATCGTATACCCGTTTCGGTCCGGCGTGACACCCGTCATAAGAGTAGCGGTGGTCTCATTGCCGCCATACACGAGATGCGGATAGCCTATCGTCGTCTGGAACGCCTCTTCGCTGAGGGTACGCAGTCCGCCTTGCTGCCAATAAGGACGCAGTAAGGAGAGGTTCTCCGAGCTCAAACCGTCCACCACTGCCACCACCGTCAAACGGGGTGCAGCATGGAGAGTGAGTGCTATAAGGCTGATGATCAGCGTAGTATATATACGAGTCTTGCGCATAAATGAGTGCCGGGAATAATAAGTAGTCGCCATCCGAACCCTACCAGCGGATGCAGCGAGAAGAAGGTTAAAAAGCATACCAGGAGCAGCAGGAGTAGGTAGGGAATACCTACTGCCAATTCGAGTCCCCATGACCATTGGCCGCGACGGCGGTCATAGTAACTGATCAGCGCTACGATGAGGGCGTACAATGCCAGACCGAAGGGCCAGGACGCGTACCACGGGGTGGTAGCTACCGTGAAAGGCGCGATGTCGTTCTCCCGCATGAGCGGTGAACCGTCTTTCAAGTGCGCTTGCGCCAGATAGCGCATCAGTTCTTCGGGTAAGAAAAGCCGTTGGTCAGACGTCATGGGACGGTCGGCTTTGGGACCGAAAAGCAGATTGATACCGGCATTCTCCCAAGAGAGGGCACCGGTGTAATGACGTATGAAAGCACGATAAGTCGTACCCGTATAACCCTTGTAATCAGAAACGATCGTATCGTCTAATACATTGCTAATCAGTACGTAAGGCCGTGTAGCGCAGTTATCGAAAACGAAGTTATAGAGGTAATACCTATTCTCGGGTTGGTAGTTGTCCAGCAATGCCATCCAGAGCGCATCGCGTTGTTCGGCGGTGAGGTTAAGCACCTGTTCATAGACCGGACGATTCGTCGCTATATACTCGTGCATGAACCATCGATAGGACGATGCGCCAAGTTCGTACCAGGTCTCCCCTTTGACAAATTTCCAATAGAAATGATCAGTGTTAAAATCGAAGATGCCGTAGTTGAAGACCACGTCGATCTTGTTCTCTGTATCGCATATACGTATCGCCGTATGTCCGTACCGCGCGTACAGTTCGTCGCCCGGTGTGCAGGTAAGCAGCGATATACGTGCGCTGTCACTCAGCGTTTGTGCCTGCATACCTGTGCAGAGCATCAGCAGCAGGCAGAGACCATATGTACGGATCTTTTTATACATAGACGAAGATACAATACGGAAGATAAGTGCAACTTATACCGAGTAGCCATCCCGCGCATACCTGTGCCGGCGTATGTGCATCCAAACGCAGGCGCGCGTACATGAGGACCAGGGCGAACACGAGCCATCCGATGAACGTACCCCAGGTAGGCGTAGCGCAGATAGCGAGACAGTAACTCATTATTCCGCCGAAGAGTCCACCCATGCCCGTGAGGTGCGCACTGATCTTCCAGAAGCGGTTAATAAGTGCAATGAGACCGATAGCGACGGTAGCCCCCACGGCTACGTACCCCAGGAAAAGGGGCGCTTTGAGAATCGATATGATGAGATAGGACCAGAACGCAAACCCCGAGAGCGTGTATATATACGGCATCGTGCGTTCGGAGGCATTGGCGATCTGGATATCCGCCACTTGTCCGCGACGGATAAGTAGCCAAATAGCACTCATCGGTAGCAGGCAGGTGAGGATGAACGTACCGATGACGGCGACGAGAGACCAGATAAGAGGAAGCGGCATCACATGCACCGAGTACGCGCAGCAGAAAAGTATCATCCCGTAGGTGGGGATAAAAAGCGGGTAGAGTAACACACTCAGTACGCGGGATACTATGTCTGATAATCGGTTCATACAGTCTTACGCATGCGAGCTACAGGGATGTCGAACAGGTCACGGTACTTGGCAATCGTCCGACGGGCGATAGGATAACCGTGTTCACCCATCAGCGCCGCCAGTTGGTCGTCGTTAAGCGGGTTATGTTTGTCTTCGGCCGCGATGAGTTCCAGCATGATCTTCTTGATCTCCCGCGTAGATACTTCATCTCCTTCGGCATTGGTCATGCTCTCCGAGAAGAAATACTTGAGCGGGTAGGTACCGAAACGCGTCTGCACATATTTGCTGTTACTCACGCGCGAGATAGTGGATACGTCGTAACCTGTGCGGTCGGCGATGTCCTGCAGTACCATCGGTTTGAGACTGGTCTCTTCGCCGTCCAGGAAGAAATCGTATTGGAACTTAAGGATGGCGGTCATGGTGCGCATGAGGGTCTCGTTACGTTGCTGGATAGCATCGATGAACCATCGTGCGGCATCCATTTTCTGCTTGATGAACTGCGTCGCTTTGCGCGTCTCGGCGTTCTGCGGCATCGCGCTGTATTCGCTCAGCATATCGCTATACTCCCGGCTGACGTGCAGTTCGGGTATATCACCGGTGTTGAGTACGACGAACAGTTCCTCGTCCCGTTCTTCGATCGTGAAGTCCGGGATGATGGTCTCCCGCTGGGTCTCGTATACATTGCCGGTGAAAGCATTCGCGGGTTTTTGATTCAGATGTACGATCTCCTGTACGGCACTCTGGAACTGCTCGTCGGAGCATTCCAGACGTTGCTTGATCTTATCGTACCAATGTTTGGAGAAAGCTTCGAAATAGTCCTTGAGGATCGTATGCGCCAGACGCACCGACTCCGTTTGAGGGGTCTTGACCTCGAGTTGCTTAAGCAGGCATTCCTGCAGGTTGGCCGACGCGATGCCGGGCGGGTCAAACTGTTTGATCTGCTTGACGATGGCTTCCATCTCTTCGTCGGTAACACTCAACTGCTCTTGGAACATCAGATCATCCACCAGTTGTTCGGTGGTGCGTCTCAGGTATCCGTCATCGTCAATATTACCAAGTACCCACTTGGCGATATGCCGTTGAGGTTTGGTCATGTCAGTCAGGTACACCTGCGCTTTGAGTTCCTCGATCAGACTGCTACCACCGATGATCGGCACTTCGCGTCGGTCTTCGTCCGCAGGACTGTACTGCTGATGCAGCATGTAACTCGGCGTCTCATCGTCCGAGACGTATTGCTCGTAGTTGAAATCTTCGTTCTGCAGCGGATCGCGTTGCCGTCCTTCGTCATACCCGTCCTCCGGCATGTAGTTATCATCGAACTCATCTTCGATGCCGTTCATCCGTTCGTCCGTTAAACTCTCATCGCGTCCTTCCTCCAAAGCCGGGTTTTCCTGCAATTCCTCATTGATACGCTGATTGAGCTCGATGGAAGGAAGTTCGAGCATACGAATGACCTGTATCTGGGTGGGCGACAACTTGGTTGTCTGCGTCAGGGTTTGTTGAAGTCCGACTTTTTGCATAACGGTTTAACGATTGAACAGCTTAACGAATCAGTTCGAGAACGTTGGACGTGATGTATGCGAGTTGCTCCTCGTCCAGTTCTGTATGCATCGGCAGCGAGAGTACGCACGCGGCGAGTTTTTCTGCTACAGGGAAATCTCCGTCTTTATAACGGGGATCGAGGTATGCTTTCTGTTGATGGAGCGGCACAGGATAGTAGATCATCGCCGGTATACCGCGTTCCGCCAATCCTTCGCGCAATGCATCGCGGTCCGCACCAACTACGCGCAGCGTGTATTGATGGAACACATGCGTGGAGTGAGGTTCGCGTCCCGGGATAAGCAGTTTGTCATTGCCGCTGAACGCTTTGTCATAATACGATGCGGCTTTCTGACGGGCTGCAATGTACTCGTCCAAGTGTGGCAATTTGGCATCCAGTATGGCCGCTTGGATCGAATCCAGACGACTGTTCACTCCTATCTCGTCATGATGGTAACGCACGTGACAGCCGTGGTTGGCAATCGCCCGCATCTTATCCGCTAACGCATCATCATTGGTGAAGATAGCTCCTCCGTCTCCGTAACAACCCAGGTTCTTGGAGGGGAAGAAAGAGGTGCAACCGATATGTCCGATCGTACCTGCCTGTTTGGTTTCTCCGTTCGCGAAAGTGTACTTCGCGCCGATCGCCTGACAGGCATCTTCCACTACGAACAGGTTGTGCTCCTTGGCCAGCGCCATGATGGCTTCCATATTCGCGCATTGACCGAACAGATGAACCGGTACGATGGCTTTGGTGCGCGGCGTGATGGCACGACGGACCGACTCGATATCCATATTCATCGTGTTCCAATCCACATCCACTACCACCGGTGTCAGACCTAATAAAGCCACCACCTCGGCGGTAGCGATGAACGTGAAGGTCGGGGTGATCACTTCGTCGCCGGGTTTGAGACCCAAACCCATGAGGGCTATCTGCAGCGCATCGGTACCATTACCGACGTTGATCACATGCTTGGCGCCTGTGTAGGTTTCCAAATGCGCCTGAAATGCAGCTACTTTGGGACCCTTGATGAAGGCGGCTGAGTCAATGACTTCCTGAATACCTGCGTCTATGTCTTGTTTGATCTTGGCGTACTGCGACTGCAGGTCCACCATTTGAATCTTTTTCATCTTTGCTTATTGTTCCAATAATAAAAACTCCACCACACCCGGGAAAGCCCAGGCGGCAGTTATATACGGATTCGAGTACCGGATCTCTACATCCAGTTTGTCCTGACGTTCAGGCAAGTACGTACACACGGCGCGTATGTCCTGCGCTTGCACTTGCGCAAAATGGCTCATACCCACGCGCACGTTCACTTCCACTTGGTTCGGGAAAAGCCGGATCGTGTATCCCTCCGGCACACCGACCACGTGAAGCGGTACCAGCATCTTTTTCTCCGTGAAGCGCTCGGCGATGATGCGCATGCGGATGCTGTCGATATCGGTGCGGATACCTTTGGGGATTTCCAATGCCATTTGTATGTCCGTCGTGTCGCTCAGTTCCTGCAATCGGATCGGTTCGGTGAAAAGGGTGTCGATCGTTTCCAACTGTTTGTCCTGACCGTAGATCTTCGTTTTCTGCGGCCTGATGAGCGGCCGTTCAACGATCTGGTACTCGTTGGCTGTGGTGATCTCACCGGCGAATGCCACCCAAACGGTTTTCTCCTGCTCCGTGAAATACGGACAGATGATCTCGTCCGGCGA
>JAEEGL012099352.1_pt1 | contig 12808 bp, 7 predicted proteins | sample 9134231 | NCBI WGS metagenome assembly JAEEGL01 (sample SAMN16246548, study PRJNA631951) | gut metagenome | biome: gut microbiome; feature: rumen; material: fiber-attached | host: Bos | place: Iran: Karaj | collected 2018-10
GAAGAGCAGCCACCGGGTCGGACCTCGCCGCTTTTCGGGATGGGATAATGCCTCCAATTAGCGTAAGTATGATGCTCAATATCACCAGCGCGCCTGCGGCAGCTGGCGGCAGGACCGCACTGATGTCCTGCTCTGTGAGGTTGTGAATGATATGGTTGGCAGGTATCAGCAGAAGCGCGGTAATGACAATGCCAAAAACCCCTGCCAGCGTTCCAATGATAAATGTCTCCGCATTGAACACCTCGGAAATGTTTCGCTTGGAGGCTCCGATTGCTCTCAGGATGCCGATCTCCTTGTTCCGTTCCAGGACGCTTATATAGGTGATGACACCGATCATAATGGAAGACACCACCAGAGAAATAGACACAAATGCGATCAGCACGTAGCTGATGGCATTGATGATGTCTGTTACAGAACGCATCAGTGTGTCCACCACATCCGTATAGGTAATGATTTTGTCCTCCTCCCCGCTGTCCAGCATGTGATCATTGTATCCATTAAGAATACTCTTTACCTGAGCCTTGCTGTCGAAATCCTTGGGATATATGGTGATGGATGTCGGAACGGCGGGATCCGCGTACCCCAGCTTCCGCAGATTTGTCTCGAAACTGGTCTCCTCTCCCGGCATCAGGGACATCAGCAGGTCACGGAGTTCACCCTCTCCCATATTCATGGAGATGGCCCCGGCAATTGCATCAAAGTCAATCTGGAAGGCGTCTTCAAAGTTCTCTGTCAGGGTGGTCATGAGCTGGTCGAGGCTGTCCGTCATAGCCACAGTGACTGCGTCGGTGAGCGCTGTGACTATCTGATCCATCATAGTGGACAGGGCTCCGCTCAGGGCGGTGGAATATGAAGCGATCATGCCGCTGACCTGGGTCTCCAGTTCCGAGGTATCCACAGCTTGGGCAACTCCTGCAGCGATGATGCTTCTTGCCTCATAGGTTCCCATATATTCAGAGAATGATTCGCCAAGAAGAGTTGGATCCGGAAGGTTGTTGTCTGCGGCATAGCTCTGATAGCCTGCGAGGATATTCCCCAGGATCCGGTCCCGCTGCTCTTCGCTCAGCGATGTGGTGCTGAGGCTGGCAAGCATATCCGCCGCAGCCGCTGTGATAATTGCCTGGACCTCCGGTGTCTGGAGATAGTCCTCTACTCCTACCGCAGGCTCCTGAGGGAGTGTTGTGACAGTACCGTCCTCGTTTTCAATAGTCACCGGCTCCGGAGTGTTGGCCGCCAGATAAGCCGGGTATCCGGCCATCACCTCTGAGATTACATTCTGAAGAGCCTCCTGGGTGATTACTGTACCGCCGTTTTCTGCGACGATCGTCTGAACATCAGCAGCCACCATTTCCCGCAAAGCATCAGTCTGGAGGTATGCCTCCACAGCCTCCGGGAGCCTCTGATAGTCTGTAGAAGGGTCCTGTGCACTGTAGGTCATGTAGCCGTTAAGCAGGCTGTCAAACATCGACTGCACGTTGGCCTGCGTGATTGTAATATTGATGCTGCTCAGGAGGTTCGCCACGTCATCCTCTGTAATAGTAGGCAGCACCGAATCAAAGGAACCGGATTCCATGACTTCGCCCAGATCGAGGTTTTCCATATCCATACTGGAGAAATCCAGATCGTCCATATCTACCTCCATGCCTTCCGTGTCAAACTGGAAGGCATTCTCCATGGCCTCCTCGTCCACGGAGAAAAGAGTGCTCATGTCCATCTCTTCCTCAGGCTGGGGTGCACCGAATTCACGGTTGGTAAACACATCGATCTTTGGCGCCGCCAGCTGCTCTTTTACGATCCTGCTGTCCGCCGCCGTCTGGAGAACATGATCTGTCAGGCTTTTCGGGTATCCCAGACCAGGCGTCAGCACAGCTGAGGCGGAATCCTCCAAAGGCTGCACCACACCCACTACTGTGATGGGCTCTCCCTGATCCACCAGTTCCTGCATGAACGTCTTGTCTCCGGATTTGTCGGTCCAGACCTGATACTGCTCATCATAGACGTAACTGCCGGCGCTGCTGACCAGCCGGAATTCGATGCCCAGAAAATCCGTATAGTTGTACTGTTCCTCATCCTCCGGGGAGTCGGGATTCCCTCCCTCCACGAAGGTCTTGATCATCTCGTCCAGGCTTTTCGGATCCTTGAGTCCCATGGTATAAAGGGTCAGATCCGTCACTCGGCCGGTACTTGTGAGTACCAGGACGCACTCCTGATAGTTCTCAGGCCAGTGGCCCGCCTTTACTTCATACTGGTCAAGATACAGTGTCTCATCCTCCGGCATGGGATGGAACGTGTCCGTACTGCTGAAGGTGGAAAGCAGTCCATTCATGCCATCGGCACCGGTAAAACCCATGGCGGCAAAGCTGCGGTCCGGGTTTACCTGCCGGACATCACCGTCCCGGAGGGCATAGATCTGGGGTGCAATATTATAATCGTATTCGATGGAACGCACATAGGGTGCGATACCACTTTCCTCGCTGTCCAGGAATCCCTTCAGGGATTTGAGGTCATTGGTACTGACCCGGGAAAGCATGTTGGTAACGGTTTTCCACTCCCGAACCTCTGGCTCCGACTGTGGCTCCTGCTGTCCATCCTCCGCTGCATCTTCCGTTCCGTCCGGCGGTGTGAATGCGGCCAGATCAAAGCTGGTATCGGTGATCTGGAGAGGATAGCCCTGGAGCGTCTCCTCCTCCACGTTCTGAATATACCGGTCCACGCCGGTGGAGAGAGACAGAATCATTGCGATTCCGATGATGCCGATGGACCCTGCGAAGGATACCAGGAGGGTTCTGGCCAGTTTGGTCCGGAGGTTGTTGAACGACAGTGACAGTGCAGTCAGGAAGGACATGGAAGCCTTTCCCATACGCCTGTGTACAGCCGGCGCCGCCTCCTCTGGCTCAAAAGGATCGCTGTCGGACTGTATCACACCGTCCCGCAGATTGACGATCCGGGTGGCATAACGCTCCGCCAGTTCCGGGTTATGTGTCACCATTACCACCAGTCGGTCCTTTGCAACCTCCTGCAGCAGATCCATGACCTGAATACTGGTCTCACTGTCCAGAGCACCGGTAGGTTCATCCGCCAGCAGAATATCCGGGTCATTGACCAGCGCCCGGGCAATGGCCACCCGCTGCATCTGGCCTCCGGACAGCTGCGCGGGCCGCTTGTGGATGTGATCCTCCAGGCCAACCTTGCGCAGAGCCTCTGTGGCGCGGCGGGTCCGTTCCCTCCGGGAAATACCTCCAATGGTCAGAGCCAGCTCCACATTGGCCAGTACAGTCTGATGTGGAATCAGATTGTAGCTCTGGAAAACAAAGCCCACGGTATGGTTCCGGTAGGCATCCCAGTCCCGATCCGAATACTTCTTCGTGGAGACGCCGTTAATGACGAGATCCCCGTCATCGTAGCGGTCCAATCCGCCGATGATATTGAGGAGGGTCGTTTTGCCGGAGCCGCTCTGGCCCAGGATCGCGACGAACTCATTCTCTCGAAGGTTCAGGCTGACACCGTCCAGTGCCCGCTGCACCAGACCGCCCGTTCTATAAACTTTGCTGATTCCTTTGACCTGAAGCATGCGGGAGACCTCTCAATACGATTGTCGCACGGACCGTACAACTTGATTTGTACTGGAATCATAGCAAATTCCCGGGGATGCGTCAACTGAAGAGAAGCCGGGTTTTTGTCCCTGAAAGATTATTTTATAATTTGTTCACAAACTGCTATTGACAATGTGTGTAAGTAGTGGTAAAGTTACGTTAGCACTCATAGAGTTAGAGTGCTAATCCAAGGAGGTGTGCGGATTGAATCTCACAGACCGGCAGAAAAAAATACTCCGGGCCGTGGTGGACAGTTATGTGGCCACCGCCGAGCCGGTGGGTTCCAAGGCAATTGCGGCCCAGCCGGACATGAATTTCTCTTCTGCAACCATCCGCAACGAGATGGCATATCTGACGGAGCAGGGTCTGCTGGAGCAGCCCCACACTTCCGCAGGACGGGTTCCCTCTCCCGCCGGTTACCGGCTCTATATCGACGAGCTGATGCAGGATTACCGGCTGAGTCGGGATGAAACTCAGTCCCTGAGCCAGGTCATGAGCGACAAACTGAAGGAATTCGACAAGGCCATCGCCCAGGTTGGGCAGATGATTTCTTCCCTGACCAACCTTCCGGCCTACGCTGTTGCAACCAAAAACCGGGATGTCACTGTCCAACGCTATGAACTGATCCAGACCGCGCCTTACAGCTTCATTCTGGTACTGCTTCTCAGTACTGAGGCGGTCCACAACAAGCTCATAAAGCTTCCGGTAAACGCAGACCCTCAGGATCTGAAGAGCCTGGTAGCGATGCTCAACACCTCCCTCACGGACCTGAGTGCCCAGGAGATCACACCGCAGATGCTCACCAAGCTCCAGCGAAACGCCGGGAGCGCATCCGATCTGGTATCAGTTATCGTGGAATACACGGTGAAAACCCTGGATGAAGCTCAGAAAAACGCGGTTTACGTCACCGGTCAAACCAAGTTGCTGGGTCAGCCGGAATATCAGGACATCGGAAAAGCCACAGCCCTGATAGGTTCTCTGGATGAGGAGACTATCTCCACGCTTCCCGTGCCGGACGATCAGTCCGGGGTCAAGATTCTGGTGGGCCCGGAAAATGTCGCTCAGGCGCTGAAGGAAACCAGCGTTGTTATGGCCAGGTACGATCTCGGGGACGGCATGCAGGGCATGATCGGCGTGGTGGGCCCCACCCGCATGGATTATGCCCAGGTTGCAGCCAGACTGACATACTTTGCCGAGGGACTTGGCAAAATGTTCTCAAAAGCCCTCCCCCCTTCAGCCGGGCCTTTGGAACTTAACCCACAACAGGAGGATTAGCAGATGGCTGATGAAGTGAAGAAAAAGAAGAAAAAGAATGAGCCGGAACCCAGGGATGTTCCTGCGGAAGAAACTGCCAAGGATCCGGAATCCGCTTCTGTAACCGCTGAGCCGGAATCCGTCGAATCTGCAGAGCCGGAGACCCAGGAGATCCCCGATCCTCTGGCAGAAGCGGAAGAGAAGCTCAAAGCCGAGCAGGACAGATACCTTCGCCTGGCTGCAGAATATGACAACTACCGCAAGCGCTCCCAAAAGGAAAAGGACAATATCTACCGGGATGCCAAGGCGGATACCATAGTAAAATTCCTGCCGGTGTTTGACAACCTTTCACTGGCGCTGGTTCAGGAAACCGAGGACGCCGCTTATAAGAAGGGCGTGGAAATGACCATGAATGGCCTGACGGAGATCCTGAAGAAGATGGACGTCACCGTTTACGGCGAACCCGGCGATACATTCTCTCCCGATCTGCACAATGCTGTGATGCACATTGAGGATGAAAACTACAAAGAGGGCGAAATCGTCCAAGTGTTCCAGAAGGGCTTCAAGCTGGGCGACAAGGTCATCCGGTTCGCCATGGTTCAGACGGCAAACTGATCCCATTTACTCTGTAAAAAATATGATTCATATAGGAGGAAAACATTATGTCTAAGATTATCGGTATTGATTTGGGTACAACCAACTCCTGCGTAGCAGTCATTGAGGGCGGTGAGCCCGTTGTCATCGCTAACGCGGAAGGCAGCCGGACCACTCCCTCTGTCGTGGCCTTTTCCAAGACCGGCGAGCGCATGGTAGGCCAGGTGGCCAAGCGTCAGGCAATCCAGAACCCCGACCGGACCATCGCTTCCATCAAGCGGAAGATGGGCACGGATCAGAAGGTCACCGTGGACGGCAAGTCCTACTCTCCCCAGGAAATCTCCGCCATGATCCTTCAGAAGCTCAAAGCGGATGCAGAGAGCTATCTCGGCTCCGCCGTAACTGATGCAGTCATCACCGTTCCCGCCTACTTCAACGACTCTCAGCGGCAGGCTACAAAAGACGCCGGCAAGATCGCCGGTCTCAACGTAAAGCGTATCATCAACGAGCCCACTGCCGCAGCACTGGCCTATGGCGTCGACAAAGAAGAGGATCAGAAGATCATGGTCTATGACCTGGGCGGCGGCACCTTCGACGTATCCATTCTGGACATCGGCGACGGCGTCATCGAGGTTCTCTCCACTGCCGGCGACACCCATCTCGGCGGCGACGACTTCGATCAGCGGATCATGGACTATCTGGCTGCAGAGTTCAAGAAGGACAACGGAATCGACCTGAAGGCCGACAAGGTTGCCATGCAGCGCCTGAAGGAAGCTGCCGAGAAGGCCAAGATTGAGCTTTCCGGCGTCACCACCTCCAACATCAATCTGCCTTATATCACCGCTGACGCTACCGGTCCAAAGCATCTGGATGTAACTCTGACCCGCGCCAAATTCAACGAACTCACTGCCGACCTGGTGGAGAAGACCATGGTTCCCGTACGTCAGGCCATGTCCGACGCCGATGTCAGCAGCGCAGACCTGTCCAAGGTTCTGCTGGTTGGCGGTTCCAGCCGTATTCCCGCAGTCCAGGAGGCTGTGAAGAAAATCACCGGCAAGGACGGCTTCAAGGGCATCAACCCCGATGAGTGCGTAGCTGTTGGTGCCGCTATCCAGGGCGGTGTGTTCACCGGCGAAACTCAGGGCATGGTACTTCTGGACGTGACGCCCCTTAGCCTGGGTATTGAGACCATGGGCGGCGTCTTCACCAAGCTCATTGATCGGAACACCACCATTCCCACCAAAAAGAGCCAGATCTTCTCCACTGCCGCGGACAATCAGACCTCTGTTGAGGTCCATGTTCTCCAGGGCGAGCGTGAGATGGCTGCTTACAACAAGACGCTGGGCAAATTCCATCTGGACGGCATCGCACCGGCACGCCGCGGCGTTCCCCAGATTGAAGTTACCTTTGATATCGATGCCAACGGCATCGTAAACGTCACTGCCACCGACAAGGGCACCGGAAAGGAACAGCATATCACCATTACCGCTTCCACCAACCTCTCCAAGGAGGACATTGACAAGGCTGTCAAAGAGGCCGAGCAGTATGCCGCCGAGGATAAGGCCCGCAAGGACGAGGTGGACGCCCGCAACTCCGCTGACCAGATCATTTATCAGTCAGAAAAGACTCTGGAAGACCTGGGCGACAAGGTTTCCGAAAGCGAGAAAGCTCCCATCAAAGCCGCCATTGAGAAGCTCCGTGAGACTCTGAAGGGCAGCGATGTGGAGGCTATCAAGCGGGATACCGAAGAAGTCCAGAAGGCATTCTACAGCATCTCTGAGAAGCTTTATCAGCAGCAGGCAGCCCAGGGCGATGCCGGTGCTGCAGGCGCAGCAGGCGCAGCTCCCGGCGATGATGGTGTAGTGGATGCCGATTACGAGGTTGTGGACGACGAATAATCGGCAGCAATCCCGGTGGAGCGTGGGGGATTCCTTCACGCTCCACCTTCCATGACCTGAAGCAGAGGTGAGACAAATGGCAGACAAGCGAGATTACTACGAGGTCCTTGGCGTCAGCAAGACTGCCACTGACGATGAAATAAAAAAGGCATACCGCAAGGCAGCCAAGGCCAACCACCCGGACCTTCATCCGGGGGATAAGGAAGCTGAAGCTCGGTTTAAGGAGATCGGAGAAGCCTACGAGGTCCTCTCTGACTCGGAGAAGCGTGCCCGTTACGATCAGTACGGCTTTGCCGGTGTGGATCCGAACTTTGCCGCAGACGGCGGCTTTGGCGGATTCGGAGGATTCGGCGGAGGGTTCGGCGGCTTTGATGTGGATCTCGGAAGCATCTTTAATGATTTCTTCGGCGGCGGTGCTTCCTCTTCTTCCCGCCGCAGCGGGCCGCGGAAAGGCGAAAACGTTCGTGCCAGCGTAGTACTGTCCTTTGAGGAGGCGGCTTTCGGCTGTGAGAAAGAGGTCTCCGTTTCCCGGATAGAGAACTGCACCAAATGCGGAGGCACAGGTTCTGCGGACGGCAGCGCGCCGGAGACATGCTCGGTCTGTCACGGTACCGGCTACACCCGCACCGTACAGCAGACCCCCTTTGGCACCATGCAGCAGCAGACTGCCTGCTCGGCCTGCGGAGGCACTGGCAAGACGGTGAAAAACCCCTGTCCCACCTGCCGTGGCAAGGGTAAAGTCCGCAAAAACAAGAAGATCCAGGTGAATATCCCTGCCGGAGTAGATGACGGGCAGGCTGTCCGGGTATCCGGAGAGGGCTCCGTTGGTACCGGCGGCGGTCCCCAGGGCGACCTTCTTGTCGGAGTGAGCGTACGTCCTCATTCCCTGTTTGTGCGGGAGGGCAGTGACGTACTGTGCGAGATGCCTATTACCTTCTCTCAGGCGGCTCTGGGAAGCGAACTGGAGGTTCCCACGCTGGACGGGAAGGTGCGTTATACCATCCCGGAGGGTACGCAGACCGGCACCACCTTCCGGCTTCGGAACAAAGGCATTCCTGTAGTCGGCTCTTCCAACAGGCGCGGTGATCAGTATGTCACCGTGGTAGTGGAGACTCCAAAGAATCTGTCCAAGGAGCAGAGAGATCTGCTGCGCCGTTTCGGAGAGCTGGGCGAGGATGAATCCAACCCTAAACGGAAGAGCTTTTTTGAAAAGGTCAAGGACAACTTCAAAAACATATAATACAGACGGACCCGGTATTCCCGGGTCCGCTTTGTCTGTTTTCACAGTTTTAAGAAAGATTTCCTCCTGTTTTTTTTGCTGCTGTCCCTATACAAGAGGATTCAAAGTTGTTATAATAGATATATATCAATAGCTATATATCAGAAATATGGAGCGTGAAACTTTGTCTATACGATCCGCAATTATTGTACTGCCCGATGACCGCGATGGCACCGGGCTAAAGTTGCCTCTGATGCTCCGTCCGATCATGGGAAGCCCTCTTCTGGCATGGATGGTTCGTCTGATCCGGGAGAGCGGCTATCAGCGGTTCCTGCTTTCCTGCGAAGATGAGTTCCAGGAAGCTGCGCTGGCCTGTTTTCCACCTGAGTCTGTCTGTCTTTCGGACCTTTCCGGAGCGGAACTCAAGGAAGCGCTGTCTGATGCCGACGACCAGCTTCTTGTTGTTACGGCCCCTGCCGTATTGGGCGGCAAAGCCCTGGGCGGCGTCAGTGAAGTAGCGGAGGAGATTGAAGCCGGAAATGAAATCGACACAGGCTGCGGCTGCTATATGGTCAGTACAGAGTCGATTCTGTCAGTCTGCGATGCAGTCAACTTTGATCTTGCACGCTTTGCTTCCGTACTGGGGCATGAGCTCAGCTGGAAAGACGGCGCTGTGCCTATTCCAGACGCCGGGACTCTCGCTGATGTACAGAGCATGTTCCGGCAGCTGCGCAACTATTATCTGTACGCTGACGGAGTGGAGATCTGGGACTTCTCCGACTGTTACGTAGGTCCCTTTGCAGAGGTAGCGCCCGGTGCCGTCCTCATGCCCGGAACCATCCTCCAGGGAAGCACTTCCGTGGCTGCAGGGGCTGTCATAGGTCCCAACTCCCTGCTGAGTAATGCTGTTGTCGGAGAAAACTCCACTGTCAACGCTTCCCAGATCTACGATTCCGAAGTCGGCCGAAACACCAATGTTGGCCCCTTTGCATACATCCGTCCCGGATGCACTGTGGGCGATGATATCAAGGTTGGCGACTTTGTAGAGCTGAAGAACTCCACCGTAGGAGACGGCACCAAGATCTCCCACCTGACTTATGTAGGTGATACTGATCTTGGAAAAAACATCAATCTTGGCTGCGGGACCGTCACTGTCAACTATGACGGCAAGAACAAATATCGCTGCACCGTTGGAGACGGATCCTTTATCGGCTGCAACACCAACATGATCGCTCCGGTGAACATCGGCGCCGGAAGCTATGTGGCCGCCGGCTCTACCATCACCGACGATGTGCCGGAAAACGCCCTTGCAATTGCCCGCGCAAGGCAGATCAACAAGGATGCCTGGGCTGAAGTGCGCAGAAAAAACGGCAAACTGAAATAAGTAAATAATTGGGGACACCCATAATAAAGAGAGGTATGTGTAATGTTTTCTCACTGCAAGGAAATCAAAATCTTCTCCGCAAACGCCAACCGGCCTCTGGCAGATGCCATCTGCAACAGGCTCGGAATCCCCATGGGCGACAGTATCGTCACCAGTTTTGCTGACGGAGAGGTCTCCGTCTCCATCAACGAAACCGTTCGCGGATGCGACGTATTCGTTATCCAGTCCACCTGCAAACCCGTAAACGACAACCTGATGGAGCTGCTGATCCTGATTGATGCCCTGCGCAGGGCCTCCGCCACCCGGATCACCGCTGTAATTCCCTATTTTGGCTACGCCCGCCAGGACCGCAAGGCTAAGGCCAGAGACCCCATTTCTGCCAAACTGGTGGCCAATCTGATCACCAAGGCCGGTGCCGACCGTGTGCTGACCATGGACCTGCACGCCTCTCAGATTCAGGGATTCTTCGATATTCCTGTAGACAATCTTCTGGGCAACCCCGTCTTTGTTAAATACTATCTGGGAAAATTCACAGAGGCCGAACGGGAGAACATGGTAGTGGTCTCCCCCGATGTGGGTTCTGTAGCCCGTGCCCGGACCTTTGCCCAGAAAGTTGGCATGGGCCTCGCCATTGTAGACAAGCGCCGTCAGAAAGCCAACTCCTGCGAAGTCATGAATATCATCGGCGATGTGCGGGATAAGGACTGCATCCTCTTTGACGATATGATTGATACTGCCGGCTCCCTGGTTAACGCCTGCACCGCGCTGCGGGAAGTTGGCGGTGCCAAACGTCTCTTCGGCTGCGCCAGCCACGGCGTACTCTCCGGTCCTGCGCTGGAGCGTATAGAGAACAGCTACTTTGAGGAGGTCCGGGTTCTGGACACCATTCCCATGCCTGAGGGCTACACCGGCGAAAAGCTCAAACAGCTCTCCGTGGCGGAGATGTTTGCCGAGGCCATCACCCGTATCGATGAAGAGGTCTCTATCTCCTCCCTGTTCTGATCGATGTTCTTTCAGAAAAAGCCCTGCGGGGAGTGGCTCATCGCGGGACTGGGCAACCCTGGTTCCAAGTATTGGAACACCCGGCATAACGTGGGTTACGCCGCTCTGGATGCTCTGGCCGATTCTCTCCATGTTCAGGTAAACCGGGTCAAGTTCCAGGGACTCACTGCAACGGCGGAATACCAGGGTCATAAACTTGTCCTGCTGAAGCCCACCACTTATATGAACCTCAGCGGCCAGTCCATATCTGCCGCGGCGAAGTATTATAAGATTCCTGCCGGGCGCATTCTGGTGATGCTCGATGACGTTTCTCTGGAGCCAGGCCGGCTCCGTGTCCGGAAAAGCGGTTCTGCAGGAGGTCACAACGGGCTGAAGAGCATCATCTCCAGCCTGGGCTCCCAGGAGTTCCCCCGGATCAGAATCGGGGTGGGAGAAAAGCCCCATCCGGATTATGATCTGGCAGACTGGGTTCTGTCTACTTTCCCCTATAACCAGCGTGAGGAGATGGCAGAAGCCTACCGGAGAGCCGCTGAAGCCGCCTGTGTCATTGTCACCGACGGCTGCGACACCGCGATGAACCGTTTCAACGGCAAACCATCCTAATAATCTGTCTATCAGGCTGCGCCCGAGAGGGCGCAGCCCTTGCCCGCTATAAGCCATCGAAAGGAGGCTTCCCATGAATCTGGTCACTGCTGCCCTGCGCGGTCTTCCGGAGTACAATGCTCTGCTTCAATCTGTGGAAGCCTTTGACTCCGCTGCAGTTACAGGCCTTTCCTCTATCCACCGAGCTCATCTGATTTCCGCTCTGCGGAAGGATACCGGACGGCCGATTCTTGCCGTCTGCCAGGACGATCTGGCTGCAGCACGGATGGCAGAAGAACTGGCAGGGTTTTTGGGGGAAAAGCCCCCTGTATTCCCTTCCAGAGAACTGACACTGATGGGTGCAGCCTCTGTTTCCAGAGGGTGGGAGCATGTCCGGCTGGGCATTCTCCACCAGCTCTCCAATGAAGGCTACCCGGTGCTGGTCACCTCCATAGAAGCCATGAGCATGTTCACCATGCCGCGGTCCATTCTGGTGTCATCGGTTATTCCTCTGGCGGTGGGAGGAATTTACGACCTTGACGAACTGATCCGGCGTCTTACGGATCTCGGCTATCGGCGCAGCACACTGGTGGAAGGTGCGGGACAATTTGCCCGCCGCGGGGGAATCCTGGACGTGTTCTCCCCTGGGGCACAAGCACCGGTCCGGGCAGAGTTTTTCGGAGATGAACTGGATTCCATGGGCTTCTTCGACACAGCCTCCCAACGCCGGACAGAGAACACCGAGGAACTTCTGATTCTTCCTACAGCGGAGGCTCTTCCATGGCTTCACCCGGGTGGAACAGAAGGTCTTGCACGGGATCTCAGCAGCATGATTGCCCGGCAGAAACGCCGCAGGCACCCAAATGAGGCGCTGATAGAAACCCTGGCCCAGGACAGGGAACTGCTCACATCCGGAGCTTCCTTCCCCGCAGCGGATCGATACAGCAGACTCATCTATCCGGAGCCTGAGGCTCTGACAGACTATATCTCTCCCGAAACGATCGTGGTCTTCTCCGACCGTATTGCTATCGAGCGTCAGCAGAAGCAGCATCAGGAAGAGCTGGGTCAGAGTCTGGACTCTCTGCTGGCAAGCGGCACTCTGGCAGGCGAGCTGTGCGAATTCTATGAATCCCTGGAAGACAGCTGCGGCAAGCTTGCCGGCAGCAGTGTCATCTATATGGACAATTTTCTGTCCTCCGCCTATCCGGAATCCCTTCCCCCGAAGCAGCTTCTGAATATCACCGTGAAACAGCTTCCCTCCTACGGTGGATCCTTGGACACC
>JAEEGL012232416.1_pt1 | contig 12808 bp, 11 predicted proteins | sample 9134231 | NCBI WGS metagenome assembly JAEEGL01 (sample SAMN16246548, study PRJNA631951) | gut metagenome | biome: gut microbiome; feature: rumen; material: fiber-attached | host: Bos | place: Iran: Karaj | collected 2018-10
TCTCGATCGCCTCCTCGGGAAGCTCGTACCGCGATACCGTGCTGCTCTCGCTTATATCCCCGCCACCGGATTCGGTAAACTCATCCAGTGATATTATATTCGTTACTTTCATCTGTGACTGCCAGTCATCGTATTCTTCGGATGTTATCCCCAGTTCCATGGATATTTCTTCATCCGTGGCAGCCCTTCCGGTCCTTGTCTCGATCTGTTTTATTGCATTGGTGATATCCCTCTGGCGTTTGCGAACGGTCCTGGGGATCCAGTCCATCTTGCGGATCTGATCAAGGATCGCGCCCCTTATCCTGAGGCTTGCATAAGTCTCAAATTTGACTTCCTTGCATGCATCAAACTTATCGATAGCGTCTATAAGACCAAATATGCCATAGCTTACCAGATCGTCATATTCAACATTGTAACCCAGATACATGGACAACCGGCCTGCGACGACCTTCACAAGCGGAGCATATTCCAATATTATGTTTTCACGAAGCTCACGTGTCGGATTCTTGGCGTATTCAGCCCAAAGCTTCTGCCTTCCTGCGTCGTCCATGTCGCACCCCGATTAATATGATCTAAACATCCTGTTCCTGCTCGTTTACTTCTCCGCCTGCAGGGACCGCTTCCTCTCCTGCCCCGGCGTCTTCGCCTTCAGGGGCGGTATCATTCCCTTCTTCAGCTTCATCAGCCTGTTTTTCAACAACTTCGCCTTCATCGCCGACCGTATCGTCAGTTGATATCTCAAACTTATCAAGTATCTTCTTCACGATCAGTCCGACTATAAGAAACACTATCAGAACGATCAGCAACACCACGAGCATGTCGTGAAGATCGTAATGATCCAGATATGTGACTATACAGGCCACAAGACCTGCCAGTAGCATTATGAATAAAGGTATCTTTTTTGTATTCATGGTATGCCGTTAAATCTTCTTAATATCCCTTCCGACAGCCTTTATGACAAAGTCCCCTGTCTCGGGGAAGAACTCAACCGTACGTCCGTAGCTGTCTCCCGTATCCCTCGCAAGAATGGGTATCTTCATGTCACCAAGTATCTTCGTCACCGCTTCGGCATTGCGCGCTCCTACAGCCATGGCTTCGGATCTCCCCTGCAGCGCGAACATCTGCGCTCCGCCTGCTATCTTGGCAACCAGCCTGTTCCTTGAAGCTCCTGCCTCTACCATGATCCGGACAAGTTCAGCGATCCCGGTATCCGCAAACTTGGCAATACACTGATTGTTGGCTATCTTGGTACTGTCGGGCAGCATAATATGCGCAAGTCCGCCTATCTTGGTTATAGGATCCCTCAGGGCTATACCCACACATGAACCAAGCCCGAGGGTCGTGATCGCGTTGGGGCTGACACATAGCTTAAGATCAGCCATTCCCACTTTTATCATTTCACTCATTTTGTTTCCCTCTAAACTGAATATTATGAATATTCCATAGCAGGCTCAAAATGCTTCGCATTTTGAGCTGTTGTTTGTCCATCCAATAAAGAAATTTTCAAAATATGTGTGCTGCAAGCAAGCTTGCGACACATATTTTAAAATTTCTTTGCTGCTATGGAATATTACATCACATCCCCAGTGAACTCAAAATCTTATCATACGATTCCAGATCAGGAACCAGGATGAAGAAACCTGTAAGCTTTACATCATCAGAGAACTCCGTCTGGATAAGCAGCATCTTATCACCCACAGCACCAAACTCGATGGCGGGAACACTCAGGATCGATCCGCACATATCTATACTGATCGCGGGGATCGAAGCGATTATCTTCAGGTTGGTAAGCGATGACAAGGATGACAGATACGAACCTGTTATTATGTTTCCTATCTCCTTAAGCGCCGAATGTTCCATCTCGCCAAACTCAAATGCATTATCGACCTCGGGAGTTCCCATCAGCTTGCTTATCAGGGTTATCGCGGATTTCTCCTCCAAAAGGAACATGATGCTTCCGTTGATATCACCCTCAACGATCTGATATATTCCTGCCATGAGCTGCTCCTCACCGCCCATGGCTTCTCCCACCTGCTTAAACTCCAACAGCTCAACCTTGGGAACCTTCATATCCACTTTGGTATTGAGCATCTGGGCCAAAGCCGTGGTCGCATTACCTGCACCAATGTTTCCTATCTCACTCAGAATGTCAAAATACATTCCGTCCATGTTGTTCAGATCTATTCTAGCCATTATTTACTCCGTTCCGGTAACTTCCGATCACTCTTTCTCCTTATCGGAAATAACCACATTAAGATCAAGCAGAGAGATAAGGGTTTCTCCGCATTTACCTATGCCGTTGATATACGAAGGATCATTGGATGTACTGCTCTTGGCAGCCTCATCGACATTGTTCTCACCAAGCGTTACCACTTCCCTTACGGCATCAACTATGATCCCTACCGGAGCATTAGGCTCAAGCTTGATTATTATTATCCTTGTTTTGTTTGTCAGCTCCGTTTCGGGAAGTCCTACTTTCATCCTGAAACTCATTACGGGAACCACTTCACCACGCAGGTTTATAACTCCCTTAAAGTATTCCTGACAATTGGGTACCCTGGTGATCTTCTGCATACGAACGATATTATCAACATACTTGATATCGATACCGTACTGCTCGTCACCTATATTGATAACAATATACTGGGTGGTATCATATTCATTGTTCATTAAACTGATTTCATCCATGTCGACCCCTCCTTATATAAGACAATTAGCATCGATGATAAGCGCAACTTCGCCGTCGCCCAGGATCGTCGCGCCGCTTATCATACGGCTTGTGCAGTTAATATACTTACCTAAGGACTTAATAACGATCTCCTGCTGTCCTATCAGTTCATCAACAACGAGACCTGCATACTGATCACCCTTCTTAACGATAACGACGATCATGCTGTCCTGATTCTCTTCCGATATGGGAAGTCCGAGTACTTCATGCAGCCTTACGATAGGGATTACATTGCCCCTCAGGTTTATAACCTCCTTGGCCTCGACATACTTGATCTCATCTACGCTTATATCTTCGATCGTATCAATGGATCCTAAGGATATTGCATATTTCTCGCCGCCTACTATAACCATGAGAGCCTGTATGATCGCAAGTGTAAGCGGAAGCCTTATCGAGAATGTTGATCCCTCTCCGAGCTTCGTCTTAACACTGACATCGCCGCCCAGAGCTTCGATCTTACTCTTAACAACGTCAAGGCCTACGCCTCTTCCCGATACATCCGAAACAACCTTTGCGGTTGAGAAACTCGGAAGGAACAAAAGATCGATGATCTCTTTGCTGCTCATCGTCTCACCCTGCTCGGGTGTGATCGTGCCGCGTTCTATGGCCTTGCGCTTAACTGCCTCAACATCTATTCCTTTACCGTCATCCTTAACCTCAATGACAACGTTGTTACCATCCTGATATGCATCGAGGAAAATGGAACCAACCGGATTCTTGCCGTTCGCAACTCTTTCCTCGGTTGACTCAAGACCATGGTCGGCCGAATTACGAAGCATGTGCATGAGGGGATCGCCGATCTCGTCGACAACGGTACGGTCAAGTTCCGTATCCTCACCGGACATGTACAGCTCCATCTTCTTATTAAGCTTCTTGGAAAGATCCCTTATCATCCTGGGGAACTTGGTGGTAATGCTCTCGATAGGTACCATCCTCACCTTCATGACTGATTCATGAAGATTTGTGGTAACGCTCTCAAGATATTCGATCTGCTCGTTAAAGCTTGAGTTGTTTCCTGTCTGTCCGCCGCTGCTGTATGACACGAGCGAATTCTTGGCAATGATAAGCTCACTGACAAGGTTCATCAGAACATCAAGCTTCTCTATATCTACCCTGACCGTACGGTTAACAACAGGCTTTCCGCCTCCCGATTTCTTGGCGGGTGCATTTCCGCCTGCAGCCTGAGCGGGTGCTGCTGCGGGTGCTGCTTCCTGGACTGCAGGTTTGGCTTCTTCCTGGACCTGCGGTGCGGGCTCTGCTTCAGCTGCCTTTCCTTCGGCCTGAGCCCCCTCAAGTATTTCTTCTATCGCAACCTCCTCGCCGACTACCCTGTCGATCTCGGATACGCTCTTGATAGCCTCGGCAACCTTTTCATAAGGCTCGCTGCTGACAATATAAAGGCTGAAATCAAAATCGAACTTCTCATCCTCTATATCCTGTGTTGAGGGATCAGAGATTATGACTTCACCCAGTTCTTCAACAGCCTTGAAAACAAGGAAGGCCCTTGCTGCCTTAAGTATGCATGATTCCTGCACAAATACCGTACAGCCGTAGATCTTCATCTTCTTCTCTTCGGCTTCTTTAAGGGCATTTATCTCATGCTCCTGAAGGTTTATATTTTTCCACTTCTTATCGCCGTTATCTCCTCCAGCGGATGCGGCAGGTGCTGCATCCGGTTCCTTCTTCTCTTCGGGCTTTTCCTCTCCCGGTTCGCCCGTGCCTTCATCAAGGCATTTCTGAAGAGCAGCGATTATCGCAGCATTGTCGTTTGTACCCTCATCCTGCGTTTCCTGAATGGTATTCTTATACTCTTCCAAAGCGTCCAGAGTCTGGAATAATACATCGACAAGCTGGCTCGTAACCTTCATCTTGCCGTTCCTGATCTCGGAGAAAACGTTCTCCATGTCATGAGTAAGCGCCTGCATCCTCTTATAGCCCATGGTTCCGGCCATACCTTTAAGGGAATGCGCCGCGCGGAATATCTCATTAATGGTATCCTCGTTCTCCGGTTCATTCTCAAGTATCATGAGCTGCTCGCTCAGACTCTGCAAACGTTCGTTAGTTTCGTCAAGAAAGATCTCCAAATACTGATTAACATCCATGACTAGCATACCCCCACGTTCTTAATAATCTGATCTGCTACCTGCGAAAGAGGTACCACATCGTCCGCGAGCCCTCCGTCAACAATGCTTCTGGGCATACCGTATACGGTGCATGTTTCCTCATTTTGCGCGATAACTTTGATCTTCTGTTTTTTCTTGAGCTCGACGATACCGGCGGTCCCGTCACTGCCCATGCCCGTAAGTACCACACAGACGACTTCATCATAACCCGAGCCGATAAGGGATTCGTACATATAATTGGCACAGGGCTTTACGCCCTCCCTTGAAGGTTCGTCCGTAAGATGCACTTTCATCGTTCCGGCATTCTTTCCGGCTTTAAGATGCATTCCGCCCGGCGCAATGTACACATGACCGTTCATCAGGGTCTCGCCTTCTTTTGCTTCCGCTACCTTAAGCTCACTTAAGTCATTAAGCCTGCTTGCAAGAGAAACGGTAAAACCCTTGGGCATGTGCTGTACCAGCAGCACGGGTGCCTTCAGATTTGCCGGCAGCCTCGGGATCACTTCCTGTAAGGCTTTGGGTCCGCCCGTAGAAGATGCTATCGCAACTATCTTCTTACCGGGTACCTTGGGAAGATCCCTTTCGGCCCCTGCACCAGCGGCGCCCGTCCCCTTTCCTCCGGCTTTATCAGCGGTCGCCTGTTTGACGGAATCCCTGATCATTCCGGGTTTTACATGGAAGTTGACATCATACCTCGAAACAAAGGTTGCGCCCTTGCCGGTACTGCTTAACGAACTCTGCTGGCCCGCCTTGGCCATATAATTGGGATTGGCCTTACAGACAACATCCAGCAGTTCCAAAAAGCGTTTCTTGAAGTCGTCATGTCTTGCGTCTGCCACATTCTCGGGTTTCTTGATAAAATCAACCGCACCGAGATCCAGTGCCATCAGCGTTTCCTTGGCGCCCTCACCGGTAGTCGTGCTGGCCATCAGTACATTGGCGTACACCTTGCTCTTCTGCATTTCTTTTAGAAGCTCAAGTCCGGTCATCTTGGGCATGTAAACGTCCAGGACCACTGCATCATAGGATTTGGCACACAGTTTTTTAAATCCGTCCGCCCCGTCCACGGCATATTCAACAACTTCAAATCTGTCGTCTGAATTGATTATATCACAAAGGACCCTTCTCATAAGTGCAGAGTCATCGATGATAAGTATTTTCTTCTTCAAAATTTATCCCTTCTCCCTGCGTCTTATTTTTCTTTCTTCTTCAAAAATGAACTTGATTATGCTTTCCCTCTCGTCGTTCATGATATTGATAAACTGGATCCGGTGCTCGAACGATCCGGCCCGGCTTGCAAGTTCTTCTGAATATAATACACGTCCGAGTAGCTTATACTCCGTCAGCTTTCCGTTTACAAACAAGGAAAAGGAAAACTGGATATTGCTTCCTTTCGGATAGCGGACCCTTGATATAAAGCGCGCTCCGCCGCCGCTTATATCCACCATGGTACCGTTGCTGAAGGTTATATCCGTATCCAGGAAATGCACCTGCTCAACGGCCGACTTTGAATTGCCTCCGTCCGCCACATTGCTGGCTTTCATATCGAGAACACAGTTCAGGCGGTAATACTCTCTTCGCTGATACTTCCTTATATCGGTAGTCAGCTCCATTACCAGTACAAAAATGTTATCTGATTTATACCTGTCTATTACCCTTGCAAGGCACTGATACAGGCCGGACTGGGTATAAAAGCAGATATTGTACTCTCCGTCCACGGGCAGAAGGACCACTTTCCCCTGTTCCATCGGCATTGCGATCTTGATCTGGTCCTCGGATATGATGTCGTAAACCTGACTCCTGTAGTTTTTCTTTTCGGAGAACTCGTTCTTATCCTTTATATTCCCGATAGTCTCGAGTTCAAGCTTGTCTCCCAGTTTAACGTACTTTGATAACATATCTTCTCTCCTCTTATTGTATTACTGCCACTGGTTACCCTTTATTCCCCTTACCATATTGGCAAAGAAACCTGTCATGCCGTGTTTCTTAAAATTCACTTCATTGGCATTGTTTGTCAGTATCCTCGCCAGATTCTCGAAGGCCCTGGCGCTCTTGGCACCGGGATTATCTATTGATATGGGCGTTTGCTGCATAACCGCCTTCACGAGCTGTGTATCCTCAGGTACATACCCCAGATATTTTATGGGGATCTTAAGATACCTGCTTACCACGGCATTCAGTTTGTTATACAGCTGCTGCCCCTCTTCGGGACTCCTTACCTTATTGGCAATGACCTTGATGGAAGTCATTTCCCTGCTGAACCTCACATGACGGTTCAGTGCTTTGAGCAGTGAGTATGAATCCGTTATTGACGTCGGCTCCGGTGTCGTTACAAGGAGCACTTCACCGCTGGCTACCAGGAATTCGATGACCGCGTCGGATATTCCCGCACCGGTATCGATTATTATCACATCCGCCAGCATATCAAGCTCAGCCAGATTCTGTATGAGATAATTGATATAATCACGGCCAAGGTTTGTCAGACCGGCTATACCGGATCCGCCCGAGATAAAACCTATATCCATCGGCCCCTGAGTGATTATCTCACGGATATTTTTACCCTGATATATAAGATCCCCGAGGTTATGTCTCGGTATCGCACCAAACATTACTTCAATGTTTGCAAGTCCGAAATCCGCATCAAAGATTATGACTCTCTGGCCGAGCCGCCTCAGCTGTACCGCCAGATTTATCGATACGTTTGACTTTCCGACTCCTCCTTTTCCGCTGGTCACCGTTATGACCCTTGCGGTGGGGCGCTGTGGCTGGGCATTCATCTTTATTATATTACGAAGCTGTGATGCCTGATCCATATCATCTGCCCCCCAGTAACTGCTTGACAGTATTCTGCGGACTGAACTGTTCAATGTCTTCGGGAACATTCTGGCCGCAGGTAATATATGACATCTGCGCACCGGTGTGCTTCCTTAAGTTGAACAGATTGCCAAGCGTTGTCGTCTCATCAAGCTTCGTGAAAATGAGCTTGTATTCCGTCATCTCCGTATACGCATCCGCTATGTTCAGAAGATCGCGGTACTTGGTCGTTGCGCTTACAACGAGATAGGTCTCCTTCTCAATTATACCGTCCACACAATGAAGAAAATCCTTCATGCTGCTCTTCTGCGCTTCATTCTGATGCGAATGTCCCGGAGTATCCACGAGGATGTAATCATAGTCCTTGAAATCTTCAAGGGCAGTCTTTACTTCATCCTCCGTATATATGACCCTGAAAGGGGCATCGATTATATTCGCGTAAGTCCTCAGCTGTTCCGCAGCCGCTATCCTGTATGTATCCGTGGTAAGGAGCACTACCTGCTTCTTATCGTCCACCTTGAGCCTGCTTGCGATCTTCGCTATCGTGGTCGTTTTACCCACGCCGGTAGGCCCTATGAAGAACACGAGCTTGGCACCCTCTTCCGCAGGAGTTATAGAGGCAGGCTGCCCGAACTGAAGGATCATCTTCTGGTATATGTTTGCAAGAAAGATATCTATGCCGGAGCCTTTCTTGCGTATCTTATCCAGCTCATCGATTATCTCATTCGCATACTTCTCATCCACCTCATTATCAATGAGGGTGTTGTAGATAAGCTTGAAAAACGCAACCTGCTCATCCCCGTCGGTCTCGGCATCATCCTCCAGCGTGTCCTTCTGCATCTGCTTCTCTATGAGAAGATGAAGGCTCTCAAGCTTCTCTTCAAGTGTTTCCACCTGATCGTTCCTGACGCTTCTTTCCCGTGTTACTGTCTCTTCTTCGGGCCGTTCCACGGGCTTTACGCCTGTCTGCTTTGCTTCATCTATCGCGCGCTCTGCCGTGCGTCTGACCGTAGCCGCAGGAAGTATCGGCTTATACGAAGTACGATCCGGTTCATCCTCAAGAGCAGCCGTAACTTCAACGACAGGTTTCTTAAACCACGCCATTAAACCCTTGCTCTTTACGGTCTTCACGTTCATTATCACAACCGATGCGCCGAGTTCCTTCCTGGCCAGCTGTGTTGCCTCTTCTTCAGTTTTCCCCTGAAACTTCTTGATTATCATTTAGCCGTTATCATCCCGATAGATTGTAATTCAACGTTTGTTTCAACTTCACTGTATGAAAGGACTATAAGGTCGGGGAACGAATCCGCCGTAATGGTCCTGAAATACATCCTGATTATGGGCGAGGTTATAACTATGGGACTCTTGCCCAGCTTCTCCAGCTTATCGGTCTCTGCCCTTGTGGAATCCATTATCTCACGGATCCTCTCGGGATCGAGCGTAAGGTATGATCCCTGTTCACCCTGTTTAACGCTCGCCAGTATCTCCTGCTCTATCCTCGGATCAAGCGTCACCACCTGAGTGGGCTCATTTGCCGGGAAATATTTGGCCGATATCGCCCTTCTGAGACTCTGGCGCACATACTCGGTCAGTATGTCCGTGTCTCTCGTGATCACGGCATGATCCGCGAGAGTTTCAAATATCGTGAGCAGATCCCTGATCGAAATGCCCTCTTTGAGAAGATTCTGAAGAACCTTCTGTATCTCACCAAGGCCCAGAAGCTTGGGCGTAAGCTCGTCAACAAGCGAAGGATTGCTTTCCTTGATGTTGTTAACAAGATTCTGTACATCCTGTCTCGTGAGCAGCTCGGCGATATGCTGCCTGATAACCTCTGTAAGGTGAGTTGCTATTATCGAAGGCGGATCTACGACAGTGTAACCGATACTCTCTGCATGTTCGCGCTGCGATTCCGTTATCCACGTTGCTGGCAGGTTAAATGAGGGTTCAACAGTAGGTATACCCGATATCTCCTCCTCGACATAACCGGGATTCATCGCCATATAATGGTCGAACAGTATCTCGCCTTCACTGACCTGTATACCCTTTATCTTTATGATATACTGGTTCGGATTAAGCTGTATGTTATCCCTCAGTCTTATAATAGGAACAACCGTACCGAGTTCCAGCGCTACCTGTCGTCTTATCATAACAACTCGGTCGAGCAGGTCACCGCCCTGATTTACATCAGCCAGCGGGATTATTCCGTAACCGAACTCAAGCTCAATCGGATCGACCTGAAGGAGCGAGACAACATTCTCGGGTTTCCTTATCTCCTCAGCCTCCACTTCCGTTTCATCAACCGCAGCTTCCACCTTTGCCTCTTCAAGGGTATTTGCGACCATTCGTCCGCAGACAATGAAGATCGCACCGAAACCCACGAACAGAAGAAGGTTAAGAGGTGTGAATATACCCAGAAAAGCAAGTATTCCGCCGGTTATATAGAGCGCCCTCGGCATTCCGAAAAGCTGCTTTACTATAATGCTTCCGAAGTCCGCTTCCTTACCGCCCTTCGTTACGAGTATACCCGTTGACAGTGAGATGACCAGCGAAGGTATCTGTGAAACAAGTCCGTCACCGATGGTCAGTATCGCGTATTTCTGCAACGCATCCTGAAACCCAAGGCCACCTCTTGTCATTCCCATTATAATTCCGCCAACGATATTGACGGCCGTAATGATAAGACCTGCGGTCGCGTCTCCCTTTACATACTTGACGGCACCGTCCATGCTTCCGAAGAAGCTTGATTCTTCCTGTATCTTATCCCTGCGTCTCTTGGCTTCCTCATCGGTTATCGCGCCGGTGTTAAGATCGGCGTCTATGGCCATCTGTTTACCGGGCATTGCGTCAAGCGTGAACCTCGCGGTAACTTCGGCAACTCGCTCGGAACCTTTGTTGATGACCATGAACTGAACGATGATCAGGATGATAAATACTATCGAACCCATGACCAGATCGCCGCCGCCGACGAAGCTTCCGAACGTCTCGACCACATTTCCGGGTGAGCCGGTCGTAAGTATCAGCCTTGTTGACGATACGTTCAATGATATCCTGAAAAGTGTCGTGAACAGGAGCATCGTGGGATAAAACGACATATCCAGTACTTCTTTCGCGAACATCGAATTGAACATTATCGCAAACGCTACCGACATATTAAGAGCAAGACATATATCAAGGAGCGTGGAGGGTATCGGGATTATAAGGAATACAAAAGCGCACAGCAGATATAAAGCTACGCCCAGATCTGCTTTTCCTATCTTCAATCCTCTCACCTCCCCTCCGTATCATTTCTGCCTTATATGGCTAAGCGGTTTCACGCCTGTTGTAGATCACAGCCAGTATCTCGGCAACTGTGCTGTACAGCTCCTGCGGTATCTGGGCACCCAGATCCACATTGTAATAAAGCATCCTTGCAAGCGGCTTGTTCTCAACAATATCTATCTCATACTTTGCCGCTTCATCCTTGATCTTGGCGGCAAGAAAATCCTCTCCCTTTGCTATAACATACGGCGCAGGAGCCACCGGCGGATCGTATTTGATCGCCACCGCAAAATGCGTGGGGTTCGTGATCACGACATCGGCCTGAGGGATGTTCTGCATCATACGTCTTCTGGACGCTTCCTGCATCCTCTGCCTCTGTTTACCCTTGATCTGCGGATCACCTTCGGAATTCTTCCACTCATCCTTGACCTCCTGCTTGGTCATCTTGAGGTCTTCGTTGAATTTACGGCGTTGATAAACGTAATCCACAATTCCGATGACAAGATACACGGCACATATCTTCAAAGCCATGTTTATGACTATATCCCCGAACAGCTTGAGCGCTCCTATAAGCTCCATATCGTAAAGCAGGAACAGCTGCCCGGCCTCATCCTTGAGCGTTGAATATGCCATATAGCCTATTATCAGAAGCTTCAGCAGCGATTTCAAAAGTTCCACAAGCTTATCCTTGCTGAACAGCTTCTTCACGCCGTTTATCGGGTTCATCTTGTTAAACTTGGGCTGCAGCGGCTTAGCCGTAGGCTTCCATTTAACCTGGACCAGATCAACAATAAATGCAACACCGAATGCGACGGCCAGAAACGGGAGCAGCATCATAAGCACCTTGGTGATTATGATGTTCATAACGCCGGCATAATCCTTTGCTATGATCCTCCCATCGAAGAATACCGTCATCTCCGGTATCCTTCTGTAGGCTTCGGAAAAAACCTCGATAAACGAAAGCCCGAGATTTCCTATAAATATCTTAAGTACAAGAAACATTGCAAAAAGAGAAACAGCGCCGTTAAGCTCCTTGCTCTTGGCAACCTGGCCTTCTTTTCTGGCATCGTCCTTCTTTTTGTCGGTCGCCGGTTCTGTCTTCTCGCCCCCGGGACCTTCCTTGGCAAAGTACTGCAGGTTAAGTTCAAACATATAAGTACCTGTCATATCATACCTTCTCAAGTCATGCTTCTTATCATGGCAGTCATCATCACCCGCATCTCACGGAATATGAATTCGGAGGCGCTCGGCAGCACTCCGATCGTTATCATCAGCACGGCCAGACCTGCAATAAGCTTGATCTGGATACCGACAGAAAACATATTTATCTGCGGTGCCGTCTTTACGAGTATGCCAAGTACCGCATTGGTGAGCAGTATAGTGGCAACTACCGGAAGGCATATACGAAACGCGATGGATACATAATCGCTTAAATACTGCATTATAACAGTCATTATCTTGTCCGAGGCAAATACAGGCCTTCCTATCGGTATCAGACTGAACGTTTCCACGATGGCTCTCAGAAAATAGTGATGGAGATTGGTGACCATCATTACCAGCATGATGGAATACTGATACAGTACACCCGTGAAGCCGCTCTGCTCCCTTGTCGTAGGATCGAACAGCGAGACCATCGATATACCTATTTCCATATCCGCAAGACGTCCGGCCAGATTTATCACCGAGTTGCATATATTCGCACCGAAACCGATTATAAGTCCCGCTATGGCTTCCTTAAGCACCAGTGCCGCATAACCGTATACCGTGCTGTATGCCGGTATATCATGTATGGGCATCGTTTCGAAAACTATATACGAAAGAAAAAATGAAAAGCCCGCCTTAAACCTTCTTGGAACATTATTCATCGAGAAAAACGGGGCAGTCA
>JAEEGL015516435.1_pt1 | contig 12808 bp, 8 predicted proteins | sample 9134231 | NCBI WGS metagenome assembly JAEEGL01 (sample SAMN16246548, study PRJNA631951) | gut metagenome | biome: gut microbiome; feature: rumen; material: fiber-attached | host: Bos | place: Iran: Karaj | collected 2018-10
GTCAGATCCTTTTGTTGCCAAAGTTCGAGACATCTGTGATCGCATCATGAAAGAGTACGATAGAATCACGGCAAGCGGAAAGGATGAGTACTGGTCTATCAGTTTCCTGGAAGATCTTAAACCTGAGGCAAGAGACATCAAGTCAGAAATTGTTGAATTTGTAAAGTAACTTCCAAACAATACAATATAATATGTGGGACACTGAATAAGAAGTAGTATCTATCTTAGTATCAATTGAGGGTTTTGGCATTCTAGAAATAGAGTGCCTTAACTTTTTTTAAAATATAATAATAAAAATATTGCAATTTAAAAAATATAATGTTAAAATAATTTCGTTGAAAGAAAAGAATCGAAACAGATTAAAAAAAAAACCCCTTTTTTTAATCTGTTTTTTTGTTTTTTATAGCATAAAAATAGTTTTTTGGGAGTTTTTTTGGAAGGAGCAAAAAATGAAAACCAAATATGTATTCGTAACAGGAGGTGTTGTATCAGGCCTTGGAAAAGGAATAACAGCATCGTCTCTTGGAAGACTTCTAAAAAACAGAGGATATAAAGTAATTAATCAAAAATTTGATCCATACTTGAATGTGGATCCGGGAACAATGAGTCCATCAGAACACGGTGAAGTGTTTGTAACTGATGATGGAGCTGAAACAGATTTAGATTTAGGTCACTATGAAAGATTTACTGATGTAAGTTTAAGCAAAAACTGTTCAGTAAGTTCTGGAATGATATATCAAAGCGTAATAGAAAAAGAAAGACGTGGAGATTATTTAGGAAAAACTGTACAAGTTATTCCACATGTTACTAATGAAATAAAAGAAAGAATTTATAGCTTTGATGGAAAAGTTGATGTAGTAATTACAGAGCTTGGTGGAACAATAGGTGATATTGAGTCTTTATCATTTATAGAAGCAATAAGACAAGTTGGCCAAGAACAAGATGAGAACGATACTTGCTATATCCATGTTACGCTTCTTCCATTTATAAGTGGTTCTAAAGAAATAAAATCAAAACCAACACAACATTCAGTAAAAGAACTTCAATCAATGGGAATTAAACCAGATATTCTAGTTTGTAGAACTGACTTGGAAATACCAGAGGAGATAGTATCAAAGCTTGCACTATTTTGTAATGTAAGAAGAGAAAATGTAATTCCAAATTATACAGCAGATAATCTATATGCAGTTCCATTAATGCTTGAACAATATGGACTTGCAAGAGCTGCATGTAAGAAATTACACTTAAGAAAAGTTCATCCACAAAATGGTGAATGGGAAAAATTAATAGATAGAATTAAAAATCTAAAAGGCGAAGTAAATATTGCAATAGTAGGAAAATATATGCATCTTGAAGATTCATATTTATCTGTTGCAGAAAGTCTTCGTCATGGTGGATTTGCAAATGGTGTTAAAGTAAAAATAGACTATGTAGATTCAGAAAGCCTAACTACTAAAAATGTAAAACAAACTCTAAAAAAATATGATGGTATTTTAGTACCAGGTGGATTTGGATCTAGAGGTATAGAGGGAAAAATTTTAGCAGTAAAATATGCGAGAGAAAATAAAGTTCCATTCTTAGGAATATGTTTAGGTATGCAAATGGCAGTAGTTGAATTTGCAAGAAATGTTTTAGGTCATAAAGATGCAAATTCTGCAGAGTTTAGCTCTACCACCAAAAATCCAGTAATACATATAATGGAAACTCAAAAATCAGTTACCAAAAAAGGTGGCACAATGAGACTTGGGGCATATCCTTGTAAAATAAAAAAAGGAACACTTGCATATAAGATATATGGCGAAGAAAATATATCAGAACGTCATAGACATAGATATGAATTTAATAATAATTATAGACAAGAATGTGAGAATAATGGTTTAATATTATCAGGTACATCACCGGATGATACATTAGTAGAAATTGTAGAGTTAAAGAACCATCCATTCTTTATAGCAGGACAATTCCATCCGGAATTCAAATCAAGACCAGATAAACCAGCCCCACTATTTAGGGCGTTTATAAAAGCAGCAAAAGATGCGAAAAAATAAATTAAGGAGTTTAAAATGAAAGTAGGATTTGACAGTGACAAGTATTTAAAGGTACAAAGCGAAAAGATCAAAGAAAGAATTGATATGTTTGATAATAAGCTTTACCTAGAGTTTGGAGGTAAGATTTTTGACGACTATCATGCAGCAAGAGTTTTGCCAGGTTTTAGACCAGACAACAAGATAAGACTATTAAGAGAATTTAAGGATGATTTGGAAGTAATATTCTGTATCAATGCTCAAGATATTCAAAAAAGTAAAATAAGAGCAGATTATGGAATAAGCTATGAACTAGAACTATTAAGATTAATAGAAAAATTGCAAGGAATGGATATTTCTATTAATAGTGTAGTAGTAACTATGTATCATGAAGGAGATAATATATCTAACTTAGAAAAATTACTACAAGAACGTAATGTTAAGATGTATATCCATAGACCAACACCAGGTTATCCAGATGATGTTGATAGAATAGTAAGTGAAGATGGATATGGATTAAATCCATATATAGAAACTACTAAGAAATTAGTTGTAGTTACAGCACCAGGACCAAATAGTGGTAAACTAGGTACTTGTCTATCTCAAATGTACCATGAACATAAAAAAGGTGTAAGAGCAGGATATGCTAAATTCGAAACATTCCCAGTTTGGAATTTGAGTCTGTTAGATCCAGTAAATATAGCATATGAAGCAGCAACAGCTGACCTAAAAGATGTTAATATGATAGATCCATTCCATTTAGAAGCATATGGTGAAAGTGCAGTAAATTATAATAGAGATATTTCAACTTTCCCAATCTTAAGAAACATACTTCTTAAAATCACAGGCAAAGAAATATATAAGTCTCCTACTGATATGGGAGTAAATATGATTAAACAATGTATTACTGATGAAGAGGCAATAAGAAAGGCAGCTACTGAAGAAATTATCAGAAGATACTATAATATCCTATGTGATTATAGACAAGGAATATGTGGAATAGATACAGTAGAGATAGTAAAATCTCTAATGGATAAATTACATTTATCACTTCAAGATAGAAAAGTAGCAAGAGTAGCTCTAGAGAGTAAAGAAAGTAAAAATTCAGATATACTAGCTATAGAACTTCCAGATGGAAAGATAATAACTGGTAAAGAAACTGAGCTATTAAGTGCACCTAGTGCAGCAATGTTAAATGTAATTAAAGATTTATCTGGAATACCAGATGATACTTATCTACTTTCTCCAAGTGTAATAGATGGAGTATATAAAATGAAACAAAAAACTTCATATAAGACAAACTACTGTCTAAACTTACCTGAAGTATTAATTGCACTAAGTATATGTGCAGCAACAAATCCTATTATCGAAAAAGCAATAAATCAAGTTGATAGATTAAGAGGCTGTGAAGCCCATGCAAGTTATATTATTGAAAAAGGTGAATTAAACGTTCTTAAAAATTTAGGAATAAACTTAACTTGTGAACCAAAAATGTAAATATAAAGTCTAATATACAAAAGAATAATTTGGAGGTTTATATGATTAATAACCAAAGTGGAAAGGTAAGATTAACCACCCTTATTGGGTGCTTTATCTTAGTTGTAGTATTTATAAGTGTACTACTAGGATATTCTAATATTCTAAATAGAGAAAATAGTCATCCTGAGGAAAAAATAACTGTAAATAATGATCCATTAGAAAACATCATTCTTGAAGAAAACACTGTAGAAGAGGAAACAATAAATAAGGTAGAAGATGTTAACGATACTGATGAAGAGGAAGACGCTACAAAGAAAGAAGCAATAGTAAAAGATCTTTTTGATCAATATGACGAGTCTAAAGATAATTTCTTAAGAGTAGACCGTGAAGAGTTTTATGGACAAGACGAAGAGTATTACTATATAGATGATATAGATGGCGATTCTAATTTAGAATGTTTAGCACTATATTCAGGGCACTTAACAATATATAGATATAAAGACGGAAATATAGAGACTATTATAGAGAATGAATTTATAAATATGTATATTAATCCTATCTTATATAAAGTTGAAAACAAAGAAACAAAAGATATTGAGTATTACTTTGACGCATTTGATGCTGATGGATTGTGTTACGTAAATTCTGCTATGCTTAAACTAGATTTATCCAAAGAAAAACCTACTTTAGAATACGTATATGGATATACTTGTGATGATGAAGAAGAGGAAAGAAAACAAAAAGAAATGGATGCAAATGCAGACGAGAATGATTTAGCAAACGCACACACACTTAAATATATGATAGGTACAAATAAAGTATCTAAAGAAGAATATGATAAAAACGAAAAGAGTTTTGGAAAATCATATAATCTTTTATTTACATCAACTGATGATAAAACAATATTTGATGTGGCAAAAACAAGAAAACTAGTTAAAAGACCTAGAATATTATATTAATATTATAATTAAAAATATAATGATAAACAAAAGATTACTTTGGAGGTTTTTATGGGAGAAAACGGGTGGAAAGTAAAAGGAACTACAGTTATACTTATGGCAGTGATAATAGCAGTTGGCTTTGGTATATATTGTGGAGTATTTTTAGATAATTATGAAGTTACTGTTAATGTTCCTCCTGAAATGAGAGCTGAAGCAGAAAAAATGGCAGAAGCAAAAGAAGAGGAAACAGCAAAGAAAGATAGAACAATTTATAATCCAGAACCAGATGTTGATTATGAAGAAGAAGACTATGGTAATAAAGTAGATCCTAATAAAAAATATGTATATATTAAAGAAAAACAAGTATATGATCCTGTAGAGGGTACAGAATTTGAAGGAGAAATTATCGACGGAATTGGCATAGATGAACTGCTATTACCAGTAATCAATATAGATTCTGAAGAGATAAATAATATCAATAAAGAATTAGAAGATTATTACTTTAAATATAAGGGAGAATATTACGACGATGAGAAAATAGAATCTGGTAAAGCACTTGCTTCTATGAATTATTCATATAGAGCATACAAAGGAATATTAAGTGTTGCATTCTATTATGGAAATCAAGATGAAGGTTTTTCTAATATAAAAATATATAATATTGATATAGAAAATAAAAAAATTCTTTCGAATAAAGAAGTGTTAGAGACAATAAATGTAAGCAAGGCGGATTTTGAAACATATATTCACGACCACTTCTATGATGTATATTTATATAATATTAGTCATGAACCTGACTGGGAAAAAGACTATGATACATTCGAAAAATATTTGAATGGTATTACCTTCACATATATAGATGATAATGCAGATAAGAAATTTTCGGTTGATTACGAAAAGATATGTGAGTCATGCCATTTCTATATCGAAGATTATTACTACGATAAAGTTCCTAGATTAATTATATATGGAGTTCAAGTACCAGATCCATTTGGCACAGACGAAGATATAAATACTTGTATTGCCGTTAGATTAGGACCTACATATGTGTTTAATAAACAGTATTACTACTCAATGCAAGAATACGAAAATTATACTAAAAATGCTGGAGTATTTGTATATAACTTTGCTCCAATAGTAAACTTAAAATCAAATGATGCTACTATGTTTAATAAAGAAATGGACGAATTTTTCCAAAAAGGAAAAGATGCAATTGAGAAAAATGGTGGAGAAGTAATTACAAGAGCAGTGGAAACTGACGAGAAAATGGAAATAACACCAGGAAAATTTGTTAACACTATGGATGAAATCGTTGTAAACGACCGCGGCGAGCAAGTAATAGAAGACTATTATACTATTGATTATAGTAGCAAGATAATAAATGACAAAGTTCTTTCAATACTTGTTGAAAAAACAAATAGCAAGTATTCTAATTTAGATCATGGACTTTGGGACTTCTATTCTTATAATTTTGATTTAGAAACTGGAAAACTTTTATCTAATAAAGAATTTATAGAAGAATGTGGCTACTCAGTAGAAAGCTTTATGTCTAAACTAAAAACAAATATAGACATAGAAAAACTAAATATTACTCATATGGATAGACAATCATTTGATAGACCATCACTTGATCGTACTACTGAAAAGTTAGAAGATTTTGATACTTTCTATGTATATGAAGAAACAAATTCATTTGATTGGACAGAAGTAAAAATGTAGATTAGAAAATAATAAAAAACTATTGACATTTAAAACTATAAGGTATAAATTATTAGCAGTCGAAGAAATCGACTGCTAATTTTTATTAACAAAAAATGGTATGTTTAAGGAGGTAATAGACATGATAAAACCATTAAATGATAGAGTATTAATTAAGATGGTAGAAGAGCAGGAGACAACTGCAAGTGGAATTATTTTATCAAGCGGTTCTCAAGAAAAACCATCAATTTATGAAGTTGTAGCTGTAGGACCAGGTGGACTTGATGAAAATGGTAAAAGAGAAAAAATGGAAGTTAAAGTTGGAGACAAAGTTATAACAGGAAAATATTCTGGAACAGAAGTTAAATACCAAGGAACAGATTATTTAATTGTTAGACAATCTGACATTTTAGCTGTAGTAGAATAATAGAAAATGATAATAAATACAAAACAAATATAAGGAGATGTTTAATATGTCAAAAGAGATTTTATATGGCGAAGACGCCAGAAAAAAACTATTAGAAGGTGTAAACAAATTAGCAGATACTGTTAAAGTTACACTTGGACCAAAAGGAAGAAATGTAGTATTAGATAGAAGCTATGGTGCTCCACTTATTACAAACGATGGTGTTACTATAGCAAAAGAAGTAGAACTAGAAGATCCATTTGAAAATATGGGAGCTCACATTGTTAAAGAAGTTGCTACAAAAACAAATGATGTAGCAGGTGATGGAACAACAACAGCTACAGTACTTGCTCAAGTAATGATTAAAGAAGGTGTTAAGAATGTAGCTGCAGGTGGAGACGTTCTAACAATCAAAAAAGGAATGGATAAAGCAACAGAAGTTGCTGTTAAGAAATTAAAAGAAATTTCTTCTCCAATTTCTGGAAAAGAAGATATTGCAAGAGTTGCTTCAATTTCTGCAAACAATGAAGAAATAGGAAAACTAATTGCAGATGCTATGGAAAAAGTATCAAAAGATGGTGTTATTACAATTGAAGAATCAAAAACAGATTCAACAAATGTAAACGTTGTAGAAGGTATGCAATTTGATAAAGGATATGTTTCTCCATATATGGTAACAGATACAGATAAAATGGAAGCTGTTATGGACGGACCATACATTTTAATCACAGACAAGAAGATTTCAAACATTCAAGAAATATTACCACTTCTAGAACAATTAACACAACAAGGTGGAAAATTAGTAATAATTGCAGATGATTTTGAAAACGAAGTATTATCTACATTAATACTAAACAAATTAAGAGGTGTATTAAATGTTGTTGGTGTTAAAGCTCCAGGATTTGGTGACAAGAGAAAAGAAATGCTTCAAGATATAGCAGTTTTAACTGGAGGACAAGTAATTACATCTGATTTAGGAGAAGATTTAAAAACAACTACACTTGACATGCTTGGAAAAGCAAAACAAGTTAAATGTACTAAGGACAATACAATAATTGTTGGTGGTGCAGGAAAGAAAAATGAAATAGATGCTAGAGTATCTCAAATTAGAAAAGCAATCGAAGATGCTAAATCAAATTATGAAAAAGAATCACTTCAAGAAAGATTAGCAAAATTAACAGGTGGTGTAGCAGTAATTCAAGTTGGTGCTGCAACAGAAGTTGAAATGAAAGAGAAAAAACTAAGAATAGAAGATGCACTTTCTGCTACAAAAGCAGCTGTTGAAGAAGGTATTCTTCCTGGTGGTGGAACAGCATATATAAATGTTATTCCAGAAGTAGAAAAACTATTATCAAAAGTTAGTGATGATGAAAAATTAGGTGTTAAAATAATTCTTAAAGCATTAGAAGAACCAGTAAAACAAATTGCAAGAAATGCTGGATTAGAAGGAGCAGTTATCCTAGATACAGTTAAACAAAGCAAACCTGGAATAGGATTTGATGCGGCTAAAGAAGAATATGTTGATATGAAGAAAGAAGGAATTGTAGATCCAACTAAAGTAACTCGTTCAGCACTTCAAAACGCATCAAGTGTCGCTTCAATGATTCTTACAACTGAATCTGTAATAGCAGATAAGAAAGAAAAAGAACCAGCAACACCAGCAATGCCAGATATGGGTGGAATGTACTAAAATAAATAAAAATGGGAGCTAAAAAAGCTCCTATTTTTTTGTTTAATTGACATAATACCAAAAATCTTTTATAATTATTACAGAAACTGTTGTTGAAGCTTTCAATGCGAGAGGTAGTAATATGAATATGTTCTTTGATGTTGTTCAAACAATCGAGTCTCTTGATAAGGCTCGGGTAATGGCGGAAGAAGATAGAAAGCTCGCTCAGAAGGATTTGGAAGAAACTTTTGCAAAATATCTCTTTTGTGTGTTTAAAGGTCTTGCGCCTGTAGCAATGATTTATGCCGAAGCAATAAAGAAACACAATGAGGGCATAAGAGTTTTCCTTGACTTCCAGGTAGAGACTTTCGAAAAAAGCAGCACGTTGCTCAAAAATCTTGTAGTCCGAAAGGCTTCCGATGAGGAGTACACAGAAGGGCTCAAAGAAGTAGAGGGATATATGAAAGAACTCGAGAAGAGAGCACAGGAATACTTAGAGTAAGATCCTGAAAACAGTACAAAGAAAGCACCTGGTGATTAATTTCACCAGGCGCTTTTGATTTTAAAAAGGCGAAGGCACCCTCAGCGAAGGGTGCCTTCATTCATGCCTGTAATGCAATTTAGAATCTGTCCGGATACTTGACAGCAAGTACAAGTTTGGTTTCACCAGAAAAGTTTTCGAGACAATGGTATTCATCAGAGAAGCACCTCTCGAAGTTATGATTGCTGATATCCACGTAGATTTCAGCAATTCCCTTGGGGTGATTATGGTACGGAATCCATGAGCCATCTTTTACTTCAAGAATAGCAATTTCAAAAGGGTCATGATAGAAAATGAGATGCTTAATAACTCCTTTGTCAATCATAATCTTCTTAACTTGAAGCCTAGAATTGCTCCTGTTAGCAACTACTTGGGTTTCCTTCGAAGAAAGGTCCATTGCGATTGCAGAATCAACCACAATCATAGAATCAAGATCTCCGAGTAAGAACCCTAAATAGAGAATGTTGCCTGTGATGGTATACCGTACGAAACCGGTGTCTGCGCCGAAGTAGGGAAAGAACCAATTGCTTACGCCGAGCAGATTGATTTGCTTTGGAAAAAGCGTACCAGATCTTGCTGGCCGGTTTACAGGTTGACGTTCAAGTAACATGATATTTACCATTCCTTTCTATATGTGAAGCCATCGGCCTACGAAACGTCGTGTAGATTATAGCACACTTTTTACGAAAAGACAATAATAATTGAAATATAGGCATTTTTCGGGCTTTATTGTGGAAAACTTTTTGTAAAAAAATAAAATATTAAAAAAGTATACAAAAAAATATTTTAATGATATAATTTCAAATATATATTGGATTATAATGAGATAATTATAAGATAAAATTCGAAAGGAAGATTAAAATATGGGAAATATTGTTCTTTTAGACGATTTGACTATAAATAAAATTGCTGCTGGAGAAGTTATCGAAAGACCAGCATCTGTCGTAAAAGAAATGGTGGAAAACTCAATTGATGCAGGAGCAAAAAACATAACCGTTGAAATAAAAAATGGTGGAATTGCATTAATTAAGATAACCGATGACGGATGTGGTATAGCAGAAGATGATATGGAAATAGCTTTTGAAAGACATGCAACAAGTAAAATAAGAACAGCAGACGATCTTCAAGATATAATGACAATGGGATTTAGAGGTGAGGCTTTAGCAAGTGTTGCTGCAATTTCAAGAGTTGAAATGGTATCTAAAAAAGCTGATGAACCAGCTCACAAAATAGTTGTTGAAGGTGGTAAAACTTTAGAATTTACAGAAGCAGCTAGAAATGTTGGAACAACCATCACAGTAGAGAATTTATTTTATAATACTCCAGTAAGATATAAATTTTTAAAGAAAGATTATACTGAGTCAGGTTACATTGAAGATATAGTAACTAGACTTGCTCTAGTAAATAAAGATATAGCTTTCAAACTAATCAGTAATGGAAAAACTATCATCCAAACTAATGGTAGTGGTGATATGAAATCAATTATCTATAGCATTTATGGAAAAGATGTTGCTGAAGAAATAGTAGAAGTAAACTATGAATTCGATGACATGTTAGTTTCTGGTGTAGTAGGAAAAGCAGTTATTGCAAGAGCAAATAGATCAAATCAACTATTCTTTGTAAACAGTAGATATGTAAAAGATAAGAACTTATCTGCTGCTGCAGATCAAGCTTTCAAAGGAATAGTTCCAGTTGGAAGATATGGATTTTTAGTATTAGACATAATCATGAATCCAAAAGAAGTTGATGTAAACGTTCACCCTGCAAAATTAGAAGTAAGATTTGCAGATGAAGGAAAAGTATTTAAAGCAGTATATCATGCTATTAAATCAAGTTTAGAACAAGCTGTTATATTTAATAACGAACCTAAACAAGATACAAAACAAATCGAGAATCAAACAAATATTATAGATAGTTTAAACAACATCAAGGTGGATGAAAAAGCATTTAATATTGGTTCAGACTATGATGATATACCTGAAGAAAAAGAAGAGCCTAAAAAAGGATTTATGGGTCTATTCAAAAAGAAAAATAAAGAAGATGAAGAAGAAAACGTATTAGAAGAAATATACAATGCAAGAAAACATGGTATCAAATCATTTACAAATAATGATGACTTCACACCAGTAACAGATGACGATGAAGAAGATGAGTTTGGTGAAGAAGAACTTAAAGTAGCTGAAGAAACACCAATTGCACCTGAAGAAAAAGAAGAAGTAAAAGACGAGAGCAAAGATGTATTTGCTTCTGCAGGTGATGCTTATTCATTCCCAGAAGAAAAGGATACTAAGAAAGAAGTAGAACCTGAAGAAGATGATATGACTTCCATCGAAAACTTGATTTCTACTAGTGCCTCAAAAATGGGAAAAGAAAGTCACTTAGATTCATACATAGATGCATTAAAGAAACAATTAAGCAATAGAATTAAAGAGAATCCAGAAATTGCTTCAGAACTTTCAAAAATGAATAAAGAAATAAAACTAGATGTTTCAGCAGAGGCTTCAAAAGAAGAAGTAAAACCAGTAGAGAAAGTAGAAGAAATAGAAAAGGTTGAAGAAGCAGAAGAGCCTGAAGAAATTAAATCAAATACAACAGTTTCTTCAGACACAATAGTTGTAGAAATATACAACAAGGATTTAAAAGAAGCATTTGATGAAATAAGTTCAAATGTAGATACAATGGAAAATACTATTAAAGCAATAGCTGATGAGGATGACGAAGAGTTTGAGAATCCTTATGGTGGAAAAATTAGCAAAGTATTTACTGATGAAGAATTAGATTCACCAGATAGAAAAGAAGAAACAGAACTTGAAAAAGCATTTAATACAGGAGTAATTAATGATAGTGAAGTATCAAAAACTATCATGTATGGTGATACAAAAATCTCAAGTGAAACAAAAGAAATTGATGTTACAACAGTAAACAACTTAATTAAAGATGCAACAACAGAGATGTTATCAACAAAGATGCAAAATGCACAACCTACTACAACGGTTGAAACATCAGAAGTAATGGCAGGACTAACATCAATGGATCATACTCAAGCTATCGGAGCAGAAGAAACAAGTGACGATACAAATTCCGTTTTAAATAACAATTCTTTTGCTGGAATGAATATTGATCCAGAAAACTTAACAAAACAAATTCCACTTGTAAATGCAGATGAAAATGTTACTGTAAATGTTTCTAAAGAAACTGGAAATGATGAAACAAATACAGATTTCTCAAAGATAGCAGAACAATTAGTTGAAGCAAAACTTTCTATTGAAAACACTCAAATGGTAGATACAAATAAAATAAGAGAAGCAATGAAAGAAGCAAACTTCGGAGCAAATAAACCTGAAGAAGAAGTTGCATTCGATCAAATGTATAAGAAAACATTTGGTGTTGATCCATATAGTGTAAGAAAAGAAAAAGAAGCTGAAAAACAAGAGGAAGAAAAAGCAAATGCAACAAATGATTTCTCTCAAGTAACAGAGAATATGAATGTATTTGAAGAAAATGCTGAAGAACTTCCAAAACAAAAGAATGTTATTCCATACAGATATGTTGGAAATGCATTTGAGACATATATGATTATAGAAATTAAAGATGAACTATACATCATAGATCAAAGAGCTGCTAATGAAAGAATAATATTTGAAAACATTAAGAATAGTTATTATGACGAAAGTCAAAGAGATGAACAATTCTTACTTCTTCCAGATGTTATTCAATTAACAAATAAACAATTAATATTAGCAAACGAAAATATTCCAATGTTTGCACAAGCAGGATTCTCATTTGAAGAATTTGGTGACATTACTATTACACTAGTATCTGTTCAAGGTATTTGTGAACAACTAAATACAAAGAAATTATTTACAGATATATTAGATGTATTAGATAAAGTTGCTATTACAGATACTAAGGAGAAAGAAGAAAAATTCTTATCAATTATAGCTGAAAGCACAGCTGACAAGATCCCAATGAGAACTAATGTAGAAGAAATAAAATTCTTACTTGATGACTTACTTTCAATAGATAATCCATTCTCATATATCTATGGAA
>JAEEGL015809226.1_pt1 | contig 12808 bp, 7 predicted proteins | sample 9134231 | NCBI WGS metagenome assembly JAEEGL01 (sample SAMN16246548, study PRJNA631951) | gut metagenome | biome: gut microbiome; feature: rumen; material: fiber-attached | host: Bos | place: Iran: Karaj | collected 2018-10
AGCCCCATCGGGTGACCGCTATACATCACAAGAGTCTGCTCGTCGGTCATCTCGCTCAAATATTTCATAAACAGGCGATACTGGGCCCAGTTCTGGAACACGGCGCCGTTGCCACCGTAGGTGATAAGCTCGTGGGGATGCTGTGCCACTGCGGGGTCGAGGTTGTTCTGTATCATCAGCATGATGGCGGCAGCCTGACGGCATTTCGCCGGATATTCCTCAATCGGACGTGCGTACATCGTGTAGGTGGGGCGCAGACGGTACATATAGATGCGGCCATACTTCTTCAGTTCTTCTGCAAACTCGGGTGCCAGCATCTTGTGGTACTTGGCGGGGAAATAGCGCAGGGCGTTGCGGATGGCCAGACGCTTCTCGGCAGGCGTGAGGATGTCCTTACGCTTGGGAGCATGGTTGACTGTTGGGTCGTAGGGTTGAGGTTCGGGCAGCGGATCGGGAATACCGAGGCGCAATTCATTTTGGAATTCTTCGAGTGTCATAGATGTTGTATTTGTTTTGTTATTATTTTCATTTCACAATCAGTTTCTTTACCGACGAATACGACGTACCTGAGATGCGGACGAAATAGACTCCTGCCGAGAAGCCGCTGACGTCGATGACTGCCGTAGAAGCAGTGCTTGTGGCTATAGTTCGGCCATGCTGGTCGATAATGGTTATACGCGCTTTAGAATCGTCGGTGTCGAGCTTTACGGTGACGAAGGACGATGCGGGGTTGGGGTATACCAAAAAGCCTTCACCGTCGGGAGTGACAGTAATATCGCTAGTACCAGCTGTCAGGAACGGGCCTGAACCCACCCATCCGCTCGACATACCAGGGCCGCAGATGGATGCCACATAGAGGTCGTAAGAGGTACCACGTTCCAGACTGTCAAGGTCGATAGCTGTTGTATAGGAAACAAGGCTACCAAGCGCCTCGCCACGCAGGAAGCCCTCGTAGCCATACTCAATCTTCCACGCCACACTATTGTGGGACGGCGACCATGTTACATGTGCCGTGGTTTCAGTGATGTCGGAAACGACGACACCGGAGACTGGATGACAATAGTCGGTGGTAACCGTCAGGGTATCGCTCCATTCTGACGCTATGCTGTAATCACTGCCGCACAGCGAGCGGACACATACATAATATGTCACCATTGAGTTCAGCCCATCGAAGAAGTAGGCCGTGTCGGTAAGCACGGCACGAACATCTGTCAATGTGTTGAATAGCCGCACCTCCCACCTAGTCTCGGTGCTACGGGGCCGCCACCTCACGCTGACAGAGTTGTAGGTAACACTGTCGATATTCATCACCAGCGGTGGCAACGCCTCGACAGGCTCGGTGGTGATACGACGTATGGTCCACAGCGAGCGGTCGCCGTTGCTGCAATAATGTCTCACACCGATGGTATATTGTGTCGCAGGGTCAAGACCTTCGAAAGTGTGGCTACTGGTGGAGTCCATCACACCCGTATAACCGCGGTTCCACCATCCTCGCGTGATATGCACTTCGCAGGGTGTCGGAGTATAGTTGATGGTGACAGTCATGTCTGTGGCGCTGAGCGAAGTGATTGTTGGCGGCTGGCAGACTTCCATTTCGTCGGCACAAATAGAGAAACGTGCCCTATTATGATAATTCTGGAATATGGTATTCGTATCGTATTTAACTATACTAGCGCTATCAAACGCTAGTCGTACACCATAATCGAAAGTGCTGGGTGTCGAGGTGACATACGTGCCCTCGACAGAAAATATTAAGTTGTCGGTACCATTATAGTGGAACGGCCTGTTAAGCGATAACACGTTCCATCCATGCTGAAAATTCATAGGGCCTTCATATACCACCTGCAAACTGTCGGTCGGTACCCACTCACGCATTGCATTCTCCGAGGTAAGGCCGAGTCGTATTGTGCAATTAAGCACGTCATGCACAGAGCCGGAAGAAGTCATATACAGTGCAATGTCGGTAAGCATACCAGCGGTGTTCTGCAAGTCAGAAGCCCGGTATAATTGTTCAGACACAGAGTGCTGTTTCGATGCTACAATCGGCAAATATGAACTTACTTGAGTACCGGAGGTGTTGGAGCCAACGCCTATAGTATTGTTCGCCGCGCACTGCGTGGTAAAGCCAATCTGGCGCGTGGTTGTGGCCGCCACCGCACTGTCACAATAGAGGTCGACATACACTCGGTAGGAAGTGAGATCGTTGAGCCCCAAAAGTGTGTGGGGGTTATTAACGGTGGTGTCGGTAAATAGTTCGGCACCTGCACTATCGAGGACATGCACGATATATTGAACACTATCGTTGATGGCCGGACTATCATTCCACGATAATACAGCGTATGAGCTGCCCACTTCTGTGGCACATAGCCATGTCAAGCTGTCGGAACAATCTGGAAGCTGATTTACCTTTACATTGTCGATATACACCTGTCCATTGGTGATACTACCTGCTGCATAGCCCCCAAAAGCTATGTATTTGCCCATACCGTAGTATTCGTTGAAAGGCACCGAGAAGTGATTCCATGTGTTGCTAGTAGGAAGGAGTATACTGCGGATGGGCATGAATGTCGATAGGTCGGCAGGATTATCCATAATACCCACGTCGACACGTGCATTGAAATTGTTGGACCGTGCCACAAATTCGACATACAAATCATTGACATAGTCAGCCTGTGGCAAAACCAGCAGCTCCGAATAGTAATACGATGAGTTGCTGTTCACTATAAACATCATGCTTACACCTGCCGAACTGTCGGGATAGAACACGCCTTGATAAGGTACGGGATAGTTAGGGAAGTAATAGCTAAAGCTGTACCTACTCCAACAAGGACTGATATGCACTCCGTCGGTATAGTCGTTGAAGGTCTCAATATATGGCAACCTGTCGTGAGTAATCTTTTTGCACGAAGTAGAGAAGAACCCGGTTACAGGGTCGGTCATTGTGCCGTCCACACAATATCCGCTGACTTCGACACTGTAATTTGTCGAATGCTGCAAACCTGTAATAGTGACATCATTGCCAACAACCATAGCCGTGTCAACTGTATGTCCGTCGGTGTAAATCACGCGGTACATTCCAGTACTCCAGCTGTCGTGGATATGCAATATTGCCGAACTATCAGTGGCCCCAACGAACTCCACGCTGTCGGGACCATAACAATATGGTATGTGACGTATACGTAGATTGTCAATATAAGCAGCTTGTGTAATACTAGAATAAACAAGATTGGGACTGCTGCTCCACCTAAATGCAATCCTAGAGTCACTCATAGCAGCCGCGACTGTGTCGCATTGGAATATAATATACTGCTGTGACAACATGGTGTATGAACTACCCAACAAACTCAGCACAGGCGTAAACACTCCGCTCGAAGAATTATAGACGCCTGCCTCAAAAAGGCCATTGTATAAATATAGCCAAAACGACACCTCTAGGTTTCTGGCATTAATTCCAAACGACGGCAACACAACCAATACCGTATCGGTATATGGTCTACCAAAACTCCACACTTTGGGGCCAGTCTGGGCTGCTATAGCATAACTCCGCACATAAGGGTCACTGCTACTGGAGTCGGTATGATAGTATTCCCAACACGGAATTTCCTCATATTCTTGATACGTCTCGAAAGTCTCCATATAAGGTAGCAACGGCTGGCTACAGACAGTGCGCACGTAGCCTGCCGGCATCCACATCGACGTGTCGCACACCGAACGCACCCAGAAATAGTAGGACATATTTGTCTCCAAGTTGTTGGCAGTATACAGTGTATTTGTAGTGAAGATGCTGGAATCTGCCGTTTCGACATCGTCGGTGGTGCTGAAACGCACTTCATAGCCTTGCGGAGCGATGCTATAGTCCTCCCATGCCACTGTAATGCTACTCTGTCCTACCTCAAGATAATACACTTCTGAAGGAGCGTGGCATGAGTCGGCAGCCTCGATGGACACATTGTCAAGATACCCTTCACCGCCATTACTTACACTCACCCAATCAAACGCGACATAGGCAAATGAGGTATCTTGAATCATTTCTGTGTACAACTCATAATGATCCAAGCCACTGCTATATGTCGTTTCATGACCTTCGTATGTCGCCAAAGGCACAAAACTCTCCATGTTATAGGGATTATACAATAGCCCCACGGTCAAACTAGTGTTGGGATAGAGTTTTGCATCGAAACCTATATGCAAAGCATTGCCATGATGGCCAAGCATGGGCGTGGCGACAACAATCTCATTCTCTGTTACGCTTCTGAATTTAATAGTTTTATTACCCTGCAGTTCTGTCACCGAAGGGATTGTTGTTTGCACATTGTTTTGCTGTCCTCGCAACACCATCCAACAGCCAGGCATAGTGCCCAAAGAATCATCTTGGAAATCCTCATAGAATGGCACCTGTGCAACAATACATGTAGTGCGGAAACTGCCCCTCACTTCAGGCGACATATCTCCATCAGGGCATATTGCTCGCAGCGAATAGTCGTACCTCGTATTCGGCGACAAACCGACAATGTCTATCAACGTGTCTGGTGTGTAATACTGCAGACTATCGTTTAATGTTATGATAAATCCATCATAAGGAGGATCGCAATGCCACTTCAACGTCGCCGTCGTCGTATCAACAAAATATGTCCATGCCTGCGTAGGCACATCGCACCCAACAGCGCGGTCGATATAAAAATTATCGAGTTCAAAAGTGGAATAAGTCGAAGCATATATTTTAAATGCCAGACGCACGGTATCAGTAATACCCAAACCAATTGTGGAGAAAGACAGTTCTATCCATTCGTTGTTAGCCTCAAGGGGTACAGTATCTATAAGAAAAAAAGAATTAGTGTCGGCCTCATCGGTCATAATACCATAGACAACATTTACATTGCCTGCATAATGAGCCTGAAATCGGAAATAAACACTGTCACCTGGCAGATCCACCGGTGGCAAGGCCACAATATAATTGTCACCATAGTTCATAAGAAAGCGCAACAAATTATTGTAAACCCAAGCATAGCCACTGCCCTGACTGCTCACTATCCAGCAGCTGGCAAGTGCCGCACTAGAATCAGTCCCAAAATCGTCATACCACGGCACCCTGATGGTATCACACTGCTGCGCCGAGACAGTTACCGGTACCCCCAATGCCACCAAGAAACAGAATACAAAAATAATTCTCTTCATATTACCCCCTTACCTTGTACTTTTGCATATAATAATATTCATAAATCACTATGGGACAATATAGTAATGCACAAACAATACTATAATCTCCATTTGCAAATATATATATAAATTCGGGATAGTAAAAAATTATTTACACAATTTTGATTATTTCATTGTATTCCATATCATTCCATTACCACCAGCAGTTATCAACGTTGGGGTTTGATAACTTTTTGTGTCAGCATCCTTCCAAGAGGGAAAAATGTAGTACTTTTACAACTGCATTCACACATGCAGGTATTGGCACAAGCATTTTATTGTCAGAATAATACATCAAGATATGCAAACACAGAATTACATAAAAGAGCTTACCGAGGGCATGCAGAATCTCTGCGCCGTAGCCAACAGGATAGTGGCTCAAAATGGCAATGCCGAACCAATTGAGATCGACCTGCTGATGGACGATCTGCGCCAACTCTATAATGTGGCGCTGATGATGGGTGGTAACAGCCTGCCGATAAAGCCGAGTACTTCCAAACCTGAAGAAGAACCATTACCTGACCAAGAGATTTTGTCGTCAACTGTAATGGCCACTATGGCTGCTATGGCTGTATCTGTTCCCGAAGCCACCTCCGAACCAGACCCCGAGCCAGAGCCCATACCCGCCAAAGCAGAGCCTCAACCAGAGCCCGAACCGGAACCTATTTATATTCCTGAACCGGAGCCAGAACCAATTCCCGAGCCGGAACCAGAACCCACTCCCGAACCGGAACCCGAGCCACTACCTGAACCCGAGCCCGAGCCTGTCAGTATGCAGCATTTCGAAACCGAAAGCAGCCTGCTTTTCGATGAGATTATTGCCGAACCCGAACCAGTCGCCACGGCCGAACCAGAACCAGAGCCGGCAAAACCCCAACAGGCCTCGCTGCTCGACTACCTAAAACACCCCACAGAGGAACGCCCCACGACACGCACACTTGGCGAAAGCCTGCTATCGCCAAAGAGCGACACACCGCTGGAAAAACGAGTCGACGACCTGCGCACGGTAATCAACATCAACGACAAGTTCAGCTTCATGAGCGAGTTGTTCAAGAATAACATGCGTGCCTACAACGACTTCATCATGTATCTCAACGGACTGACGGCCCGAGAAGAGGCTCTTGCTTATGTCGCAGAAACTGCCGAGCGCTACCAATGGGACAACAACTCAACGGCAGTACAGGCATTCTATAAAGTGTTTGACAAGAAGTTCTAGGCAGACATGGGCAAAGCAATACTTTTCTCGGCACCCTCGGGATGTGGCAAAACTACCATCATCCACGAGTTGATGCAAGGAGGTCTCGGAGAACCCCACAATCGATTCGAGTTCTCGGTATCAGCCACTTCTCGTGCCCCTCGCGGACAAGAGGTCAACGGACAAGATTATTATTTCCTCAGCCACGACGAATTCATGCGTCGTGTACAGAACGACGAATTCCTCGAATGGGAAGAGGTCTATGCCGGCACCTGCTATGGTACGCTAAAAAGTGAGATTGACCGCATCTGGGACAAGGGCAATATCATTGTTTTCGACGTTGATGTAAACGGTGGTCGCAACATCAAACGTTTCTTTGGTTCCGACGCCCTCTCCATCTTTGTGATGCCGCCAAGCATCGAAGTGCTCGAGCAACGCCTGCGCAGCCGTGGGACCGACAGCGAAGAGGCCATTACGAAGCGCCTCGGTCGCAGTGCAGAAGAGCTGAAGCAAGCGCCGCTGTTCGACATCACCATTGTAAACGACGAGTTACAACGTGCCGTCGCAGACACACGTAAAGCAATAGAAGATTTTCTGAATGCATAAGCTGTTACTTATACTGAAGAAATACGACTATGTGGTGGTCTTCGTGCTGCTGTTGGTCGTGTCGTTCGTGTTGATGTCGCGCACCACCTACTACCAAAGCTCACGTCTTATGTCAGCGGCAGGCAGTATAGCTGGCAACTGGTACAAGGGTGTCAACAGTATCAGTGACTACTTTGGTCTAAAAGCCGAGAATGACCGGCTGGCTGCCGAGAACGCTAGACTGAGAGCCCAACTCGCCGAGTCGTACATTAGTTTCTCCGACAGCGTCTTCACCGTCAACGACACCATATACCGCCAACGCTACACCTATACCGAGGCGCAGGTGATCAAAAACTCGTGGAGCCAACAGAACAATTACATTATGGTCAACAAAGGACGTGACCATGGCATAGAACCCGACATGGCCGTCATCTCACCCGACGGCATCGTAGGTGTGGTAGTCTCCACGTCGGCCAACTTCGCCACCATCATGCCCGTGCTGCACAGTGACAGCCGAAATAGTGTCAAAGTGCTCCGTACCGGCATCAGCGGCCACCTCGTATGGGACGGCCTTGACTACCGCTACGCCCAGGTGCTCGACGTCCCCACAACACACCAGTTCAACGAGGGCGATACCATCATTACTTCGGGACTTGCAGCCGACTTCCCCGAAGGTATTCCCGTGGGCTATGTCGAAAGCGCCGAGACTCTCAAAGGCAGTGGCTTCTTCAAGGTACGCATACGACTGGCCACCGACTTCAACAAACTTGACCACGTTTATATCATTGGCAACCGCTTCCGTGACGAACAGCAGCAGTTGATGGCACAAATAAAAGACAACCAATGAACAATCTAATCTGGAGAAACCTGGGGCGCTTCGCCCTGCTTATGGCACTACAGTTGCTAGTACTAAACTATGTGTACCTCGGTGGCTATGTGATGCCTCTGCTATATGTGCTCTTCATCCTCATGCTTCCTACAAACACCGGACGCATACCCCTCTTGTTGATAGCCTTCGGCACCGGACTATTTGTCGACATCATGGCAGGTTCCTTGGGATTCAACACTCTCGCCTGCACCATAGTGGCAATGATGCGCATACTCTTTGCCGACCGCATACTCACTCGCGGAGAACCTGTAGTGATTCAGCGACCAAGCATCTACAGCGTGACACCGCAGTACTTCATTTCCTACCTACTGCTCATGCTAGGAGCCTTCTATCTCGTGTTCTACACCTCAGAGATATTCGGTTTCCGTGGCTTCGGTGGTGTCCTCTTGGCAACGATATGCAGCACGCTGGTCACGGCACTGCTTGCGGTTCTCTACCAACTTATTTTCCTCAAAAAAGAAGAATAATGAGACGCCTGATGCCATTTATGCTCGTATTGTTGCTGCCACCTCTTGCATGGGGGCAACAAGCCATAGGGCATTGGCGCGACTGCTTCGACTACGCCACCGTCTATCATATAGCCAATGCCGGTGACCGAGTATATGGGTCATGCCGCAGCGGCATGTACTACTACAATACCTCCGACGGAACAGCAGTACCGATGGGCAAATCTTCAGGGCTCAGCGACGTTGGCATAACCACAATAGCCTTCGACGAAGCTTCTGAGAGTTTAGTAATAGCCTACAACAACGCCAATATAGACATCCTTTGTGGCGAGCGGGTATACAATCTTTCCGACATAAAGCGCAGCGAAATTACTGGCAACAAAAACATCAATCATATACGCTTCCACAATGGCAATGCCTGGCTTGCCACAGGCTTCGGCATCGTGGTCGTCGACCTCTCGCGTCGTGAGATAAAGGAGACCTATTACATCGGTACCGGAGGCGCGCATATAGCCGTCTTTGATGTTGCCTTCACTACCGACAGCATCTATGCAGCTTCTGCCGAGGGACTGAAAAGTCTGTCCATCAACGAGAGCCACCCCGGAATCAGCGACCGCTGGAACACAGACAGCCGTATAGTCGACCTCAACATCACCACTCTCGACACCATCGACGGTTCGCTACTTATGACCACTTACACACTCGACCCCGAACTCTGCACCCTCTACCGCAGTACCGAAGAGGGGTACAGTCCTTGGGCTTCCGGCACTGTACATTCCATGCGTTCCGGCGGTGGCATCGTATGTGTTGCCACTCCCGAGGGTGTGCTTCGCTACGACAACACGCTACGCCTTCTCGACACCATCAGCACTTCCCATTGGGGTGCGGTATATCCTTTCGACGCTGTAGCCGACGATAATGGCACAGTATGGGTAGGCCATGCTTGGGGAGGAATATGGGGTATCGACGAAGATGGCAAAACGCACGGCAACACTCCTCCAGGGCCAGGCTCGGGCGACAATGTCTACTGGCTGACTCCAACCAGCGACGGCATGCTACTCTGCCCCGGAGGACATACCTCCACCTACTCCAACGCATGGATTGAGCCCAACCTATTCGTCACAGACGGCTATTCGTGGCAGGGACTCGACCTCTCAAACGGAGCCTTCCAAGGGCGCCACGATGTGGTTTACGCTGCCGTCAATCCAAAAGACAAAAAAGAGACTCTGGCTGCCCTGTGGGGGTCTGGCGTTGCTTCCATCCGCGACAACATTGTCCAGGAATTCTATGATGAGCAGACCACAGGTGTGCTGCAGGGTTATACGCCCGACGGCATCTATCACACTTTACTGACAGGAGCCCTGGCTTTCGACTATCGCAACGGCGATTTGTGGGTACTCAACTCGCACGCCGACCATGCCCTTGCCGTGCGACGTGCAGACGGTACGTGGGAACATTTGTCCACAGCCGCCTTATCGTCACTATTACAAGTCGACAAGCTTATCTTCGACAGCGTCAACTACTGGCTGTGGTTCGCCGGACGCGAAAATACCATCTACATCCACGACGGAGAAAGCCGTTTGGCCCGTATCAATCCCAACCGCGGGAGCAAGCTGCAGACCGAGACAGTCAACGCCCTGGTTCAAGACCATTCGGGCAACCTCTGGGTGGGGACCAACAAGGGTATCAAAGTCATCTACGACGCATATAATGCCTTCAAAAACGGCGGCCACGGCGAAGAAGCACCTGTGTCGTGCAGCAACATCACCATAACCAATGGCAGTTTTGCCGAATACCTGATGGCCTACGAAAACATAACTGCCATAGCCATCGACGGTGCCAACCGCAAATGGGTGGGTACCGCCTCGGGTGGACTTTACCTTATTTCCTCCAACGGACTGGAGCAGTTGGAGCATTTCACCACCGCCGACAGTCCGCTGGCATCAGACAAGATAGTGTGCCTTGGCATACAACCGACAAACGGCGAAGTGTATGTCGGCACCGACCAAGGCCTTCAAGTCTACCGTGGGACTGCCTCTTACGCCGAGTCTCTGCCTCAAGAACATATATACGCCTTCCCCAATCCCGTCCGTCCAGGATACGACGGCCCTGTGGCAATAAAAGGATTCACCCGCGATGCACTGATACATATCACCGACGCCGCCGGCCATGTGGTCTACAGCACACAGGCCCAGGGAGGGCAGGTCGTATGGAATACCCGTACTGCCAGTGGAACTCCAGTGGCATCGGGAGTCTACTATGTATTTGCATCGGACAGTCTGGGTGACAACCGCTCGGTAGCCAAAATATTAATAATACGCTGATGCTTGCCTCCACGCCAGGTCTTGTGCTCCACACCACGCCCTACGCCGAAACCTCGGTGGTAGTCAAAGTGTTCACACGGCAGTTCGGAGTGCAGAGCTATATCATCAAGGGCGTTCGCGGCCACGGCGGCCGCGTGAAGCAAAACATGCTCCAGCCATTGACAAGCCTCGACATGGTGGTCTACGTCAACCCCAAGAACGAACTAAACTACATCAAGGAACTCTCGCCGCGCCACCCCAATACTCAAGCAAGCAATCCTGCCCGACCGCAAGGGAGCGGCCTTGAGCACCTTGGAGAAAAAAACAAATCTAGCGAAAAAGCAATCGACAATGCCCTGCGCTTCTTCAAGACCGAAGTGCTATACAAAGCCTTGCGCGAAGAAGAGCCACTGCCCGATTTGTTTGACTACGTTGAAACAGACGATGGGGATCAACGCGACGCTCCTATACGCTTTCTACTAACCGTGGCGCACCACATGGGCATCGCGCCCATGGACAACTACAGCATCCGAGAACCCCTCTTCGACCTTCAGGAAGGCCGCTACGTATCCGTCGCCACCGAGACCACCCTCTCCCCTGCTCTCTCCGCCATGCTCCACGAATACCTCTCACCTTTCACCTCTCACCTTTCAACTTTCAACTTGAGCGAACGCCGTTCACTCATTGACGCGCTAATTGCCTACTTTCAACTGCACCTCAGCGGTTTCCGCAACTTCAATTCGCACGAAATATTACACACCATATTAAGATGAAAAAGATACTGTTATCACTAGCCTTTACGCTGATGCTCTGCGGAGTATCGGCACAGCAAGTCTATTGGGTGTTCCTTACCGACAAGGCAGGCTCCACCTTCGACCCCTACAGCTACTTCGACGCCAAAGCCATCGAACGCTACCAGCAGTGCGGCGCCGACCTCTACGACATCAGCAACTACCCATTGCAGCAGCGCTATGTCGACGGTGTCGACGCGCTGGCCACCGAGGAGGTGGGCTGCAGCCGCTGGATGAACGCCATCGGCGTAGTGGCTACTCCCATGCAGATAACAGCCATCGAGCAGCTGCCCTACGTGCTGCGCGTGCAACCCATCGAGGGCATTATGCAGCTGGCCGCGGCCGACGAAGACGCAAGCCTCATCAGCAAAGAGATAGTCGACGGTCCCCTAGAGGCACAGCTAGTACGCATGGGCGGCAAGGCCTTCCGCGCCAAAGGCATCGACGGCAAGGGCATACGCATAGCGGTGTTCGATGGCGGCTTCCCGCGCGTGAACACCCACGACGCCTTCCGCCACCTGCGCGACAGCAACCGCATCGTCAAGACCTGGAACTTCCCCAACAACAAGGAGGACGTCTACGGCTGGAACAGCCACGGTACCATGACACTCAGCTGCATAGCAGGCCGCATCGGCGGCAAAGACCTCGGCCTGGCCACAGGCGCCGAGTTCCTGCTGGCACGCACCGAGATAAACTCCGAACCTTTCAAAGAAGAGGTCTGGTGGCAGATGGCCGTGGAGTGGGCCGACCGCAACGGTGCCAACATCATCTCGTCATCCCTCGGCTACGGCAAGGAACGCCACTACACCACCGACATGGACGGCACCTCCTACGTAGCCAAAGCCGGCAACCTCGCAGCCCGCAAGGGTATGCTGGTGTGCAACAGCGCCGGCAACGAGGCCGACGACAAGCAGTGGAAGACCATCATCACCCCCAGCGACGCCGACAGCGTGCTCTGCGTGGGCGGCATAGAAAACAGCCTGCGCGAGTACAACCACATCTCCTTCAGCAGCTACGGTCCCAGTGCCGACGGCCGCCAAAAGCCCAACGTCTGCGCCTTTGGCTATGCCCGCACCGCCAATATCACCAACGACCATGCCACGCACTACGTCCACGGCACCTCGTTCTCCTGCCCTTTGGTGGCAGGCTTTGCTGCCTGCGCCTGGCAGGCCACGCCCGGCAAGACGGCCATGGAGATGTTCCGCACGATTGAGGAGAGCGCCGACCTCTACCCCTACTGCGACTATGCCTTCGGCTACGGCGTGCCGCAGGCCGAATACTTCGTTGGTGAACGAAAGACCGCAAAACCGACATTCCGCTTCTTAGAGGATAGTAACATTGTGTGTGTCACCCCCTTGCAGACCGTTTTCCACAAGCCAGTCTTCTTCAAAGAGGTGCGTCCC
>JAEEGL010519538.1_pt1 | contig 12807 bp, 4 predicted proteins | sample 9134231 | NCBI WGS metagenome assembly JAEEGL01 (sample SAMN16246548, study PRJNA631951) | gut metagenome | biome: gut microbiome; feature: rumen; material: fiber-attached | host: Bos | place: Iran: Karaj | collected 2018-10
CAAGGCTGTCGCTATTGCCGTCGCCTTCCAGTGGATTTTCAACTGGATTGTCAGCACGTCGTTTGTGCCCATGTTCAACTTTGAGTTCCATGAGGGCGACCAGATGGGCCACTTGCTCACCTACGGCCTGTATGGTATCCTGTGCGTCGTGGCGGCCATCTTTGTCTGGAGAATTGTTCCTGAGACTAAGGGTAAAACACTCGAGGACATGAGCCGAATATGGCGCAAGAAATGACCTGTAGATAAAAACGTCGATTGACGGTATGTGTAAATGAAGGACCGGTTGCCCTTGTGGCTGCCGGTCCTCAGTTTTCAACACTACACAGCCCTCTGGCTTGTGCCTCGTGGGGCGAATGCGTGTCAAGGCCGAGGGCTAAGCACTTATCTCAAGAAAGCTAGGGTATAAATAACGAAAAACCCGAGGCTATTGCCACGGGTTATCGTTCTGTAAAACAAACCATTACTAAGCACTTAAAGTCTCGCGCGACTTCCCAGCCAGCGATAAACAATTTTACATTCCATAGCTTATGAATTTGCTTGAGTGCACAAAGGTAAACACATTTTTTGAATTTACAAAACAAAATGATAAGATTTTCAAAAAAAAATTATTTTCTTTTGTAAACGCCCCCTTTCGGACGGTTTTTTTACCGGACAAGACTCACCTCTCCAAGCACTCCACAATATTAAATGATTCATGGTTATTCATAGCCATTTGCGATTTTTTCTGGGCCGTGAGGCAGCCCTCAGAGGTCGCAGACCATTCAACTGCTAGGATCAGTTGTACGGATGTCTTTCTTCATATCCTACAGAATGGTTTTTATCATCGCCCCTACTGAAAACAGTAAAATCGGCATCATTTTGCAATATTTATTGATGATTTGTTTGCAATTTAAAATAATTATGTCTTAATTTGCGGCAGTCTATAACGAATGCCTTTGGATGCTTTGTGAGGTGTTCACCATCTAGCCGGAACTGGGGACAGGAACGGGGATATGGTAAGGACTTTTGGATGTACCTAATTATTAATTATCTAAACATTGACATCATGAACATGCTATTGAATCATTCAATGCTACTGCTGGCGGCTATCCGATTGTTGCCAGTGGCGGTTTGTCGTGTTTATATATGCTGTCAATGCATGAGTAGGGAAAGTGGAAAACTTTTCTCAAGTGCTAAATAATTTTTTCATAAGCGAGGTTTTGGAGGTGCGTCATTGTCGGCGCATAAGGACGCACCTTTTTTTAAAAAAGTAAAAATGGCACACAGCATACCAAATGGTTAATAGATGATAGTCACATAAAGAGAGAGAAAAACAGACACAAAGTCTGTGTGCCATTTTTTTTGAAAGAGATGATAAAAAATGTTTTGGAAATAAAGTGTAAAAAAATTTGACGTTTGAGTGTAAAATTTTTTGACAATTGACGATTTTACAGGAAAAAAGTTTGACGAGTCAATGTCACACATTATAATTTTGACACAGCGAAACACGGACACTGATTTCCGATTTCGAATTAATAACGTCAAAACAAATGATAAATAATATAACTGATGAAAAGCTTTATTTGTGGTTAAATAATGGGAGTGCGCCTTGAGGACGCCGGTCTCTAGAGACGCACTCCCTTTTTCCCATCAAGAAAGCAAGCTCTGACATAGATTACTCAATTATTTATTTCTAAAACATTTTTTATTATGAAACACTTACTGTTATCTTTAATGGCTCTGTTCATGGCGGGTACTGCCATGGCAGACAGTTATTTCTACATGGATGACGTGGCGGTTTCTCCGGGCCAACAGGAGATTACGCTACCCGTTAAGGCGCATTTTAATGGACGTGTTAGCGCCTTCCAACTCGACTTTACGTTTCCCCAATGCATGACTCCGGCCAGCATTGACAAGGGCAGCGACTTGACAATCAGCTATCAGGAGAGTGACGGCACAACCGAGACCCAGAGGGCGACTTTCATGCTGAACGAGGCAAAGACCCGTTGCATGGCAGCCTTTATGGACGCTGGCTACTATGATCCCGACGGCGATGGCAATTATGAGCAATATGGTGTCATAAAATGGGAAGCCGGCGAATATGAAGAGATGATGTTGATTACGCTGGCGATTGAAGATGGCTTCCAGGGTGGCGAGATCCTGTTGGAGACACAGGTCGCTTCAGGTAATGACACCCGTGGCGGGACTGTGAACGACCTCGGTGAGGTTGACGTGGTTTTCTCCAGTGTTTGCAATGTCACTGTTGTTGAACAGGAACAGACCGCGATGCCTGTATTGTCCTACACCGAAGGTGAGACGGAGTGCACCATTATGGCTGTTGGCGAAGGTGAGGTACACCTCTACATCAATGGCGAAGAAGTGGAGAATCCTTACACGATTGCCCGCACTCAGGAAGAGCAGGAGATTGTTGCCACTGCTACCGCCCAGGAAGAGGGTAAGCTCATCAGCGAGACTGCTGAGGCAACCTTTGCTATTCCTCCTGTAGATGACCCTGTTCCTCCCGTGCCTGGCGACTATGCTTTGACGATAGCTGATGCCGAGGTACTGCATGGCAACAATGTTATCATCCCCGTATCGATGACCAATCCCGAGCCTGTCACCGCCTTCCAGACCGACGTTTATCTGCCCGAGGGCTTTGAGCTGCTCAATGTCATGCCCTCAGAGCGTATGGCTGGTGACCATGCTTTGAACAAGAATAAGATGGCCGACGGTGGCGTGCGCATCCTGTGCTACTCCTTGTCGCTCAGTCCGTTTACCGGTGACCAGGGTGAACTGTTCTACATCACCGTCAGTGTGCCTGACGATGCAGCTGGTGACTACACCCTGATGCTGAAGAAGAGCCTGCTGACTACCGCTTCGGACAACTCCGAGGTGCGTTGTGAAGACGCTACCAGCAACCTCAATGTCTGGGCCTATATCCCTGGCGATGCCAATGGTGATGGCGTGGTGACCGTGAGCGATGTCGTTGCTACAGCCAACTATATCCTCGGCAAGAATCCTCAGCCGTTCATCTTTGAGGCTGCCGACATGAATGGTGATGGTGAAATCACTGTGACCGATGTCGTGCTCATTGCCCGCATTGTCCTCAATCCCACGCTCGATGACCTGCAGCAGATGCGTGCTCCCGCCGTGGGCGCCATCAACGATGCCATGAGCGGTGAAGGAATCAATATCGCTGCCGGTGAGACCCGCACAGTGACTATTGCTCTGAACAACGAGCTCGATTACACTGCATTCCAGCTTGACCTGCAGTTGCCCGACGGCTTGACCGCTAGCAACTTCCGCCTGACCAACCGTGCCGGTAGCCACGCCCTCGACGCCAATGTCATGGAGGATGGCAAGCAGCGCGTGATGTGCTACTCGCCCGCACTGGCTCTCATCGACGGTAACGAGGGCGCCCTGTTCACCTTTGACGTGACTGCAGCGGGTGATGTTTATGGTGACATCCAGGTTGATGGCATTGAGATGGTGAGCGGTGCTTGCCAGACGATTAACCTTGACGGCTTTGCCCTGAAGGTGAACAATGCTGCCACCTCGGTGAAGGATCTCGTATCCGGCCTGCGCATCTATGCCGACGGTCATGACATCATTGTCGAGAGTCCTATTGCACAGCGCATTGTCATCAGCGATGTGGCCGGTCATGCCTACAGCGTTGACGTGGTAGAGGGTCGCAATGTGATCCCCGCACGCAACACTGGTGTCGTCCTGGTCAATGCAGGCGAGAAGACTGCCAAGCTCATGATTAAGTAAAAAAAGTAATAACCGTTAGGATGATGAAACCTAAAAGTTTATTATTTTTGCTAATGGTCGTTGCGGCAACATTCCAGGTCGCCGCAACCGACCTTTTTCACATGAAGGATTTTACCATCCAGCGCGGAGATACCGCGCTGGTGGAAATCCTGTTGGAGAACGAGGCGGAATATACCGCATTCCAATCCGACCTGTATTTCCCTGAAGGTCTGACCATTGTTCCCCAATCGGTAGCATTGACCGACCGTAAGGCTTCGGATCACATGATTGTGGTCAATCACATTGTTGACGGTGGCTGGCGTCTCATGTCCTACTCGTTGGGCGTAAATGCCTACAGCGGCAACAGTGGTACTCTGGTCACTTTCCAGGTCGTTGCCAGTGAAGATTTGACCATCCCTGCAGTTGTCATTCAGAAGAGGACCCGTTTTACCGAGGCATCGGGTAGGGAAGTCTCGTTAGGAGATGCAACATGCAACGTCTCGTGTCAAGGCGATGTGAACGTGGATGGAGCGGCGACCATCGCCGATGTCACCTCGCTCATCAACTACCTGCTGACTGGCAATGACTCGGCGGTGGGTGTGGGCTTCTCGGACCTGAATGAAGACAATAAGGTCAGCATTGCCGACGTCACTGCCCTCATTAGCTTGCTGTTAAAAGGCTGATAAAAGCTAACTTTAACCACAATTAATCTTAAATTATAACAATTATGAGAAAGACCAATACGCTTTTCAGAACAGTATTGTTGGCATTGCTCATGTCGGTGGCCTGTTCAATTTATGCACAAAATCAGTTTTGGGTGGGTGGTATCCACTATCAGGTTACCAGTTCTTCGTCCTATTCCTATCATGGAGACGGCACTGCCAAGGTGGTAGCCGCCAATGGTGACGGCTACAGTGGCGTGATTAATATCCCCAGTTTCATTGAGGTGGAGGTGGATGGTCAGTATGGTGACCATTTCAGGAGAACTTATCGTGTCAATGAGATCGGTAATGGCGCTTTCCGCGACTGTACCGGGCTAACGGAAGTCGTGCTGCCTCCTACGGTCAATACCATCAGCCAGAATGCCTTCTATGGGTGCTCGGCATTGACCAGAGTGACTATTCCCAATGGTGTAAACACCATCGAGACTTCAGCATTCGGCTATTGCACCAGTTTGACCAGCATCGTGTTGCCCAATTCGGTCAATACGTTTGGTGACAATGTCTTTTATGGCTGTTCGTCGCTGACCGATGTTACCCTCTCCAAGAATATTGGATCACTTAAAGGTGCGTTCCAGGGGTGTACTTCACTAGTCACGATTGACCTGCCGCCTTATCTATATGAGCTTAATGGCACCTTCAAGAATTGTACTTCATTGGAGAGTGTCAATCTGCCTAAAACGATATTCGTTATCGAGACCAGCGCGTTTGACGGCTGTACCGCATTGTGCAGCATCTATCTGCCCAATGGGATAACGAGAATTGGGAACAGGGCATTTGCAGCCTCAGGGTTGACATCGCTGGAGATTCCTTCGACGGTAACTGCTGTAAACGATTTTGCTTTTGCTCAGTGCAATAGCCTCACATCGATTACAGTTCGTGCCGCCAATCCTCCTGGGATGGGAAGTAACGCTTGCTTTACCTCCGAGACTTATGCCTCTGCTTTGCTTAAAGTTCCCGAAGTGTCTCTTGCCATTTATCAATCAGCATTCTGGTGGAAACTCTTCCAGAACATCAACGGTGATGAGGCATTAAATACACACTATGACTTTGAGGTGAACGGTATCTATTACTTGAAAACCAGTCCCAATACTGTTGAGGTGACCTATAAGGACAACAATTATAACAGTTACAGCGGCACCGTGAACATTCCCGCTACGGTGGCCCTTGACGGCGTCACCTATAACGTGACGGCTGTAGGTAACTCGGCATTCCGCAATTCAACTTCTCTGACGGCGGTGAATATGCCGGCAAGTGTGAAGTCTATCGGCGGAAATGCATTCTATGGATGCTCCGGTTTGTCAACTATTGAAATTCCGGATGGTGTCACCTACATTGGTGCATACGCTTTCAATAGCTGTAGCGGTGTGACAACATTGACTATTCCGGAAAATGTCACTTATTTAGGCGACTATGCTTTTTCTGGCCTTCCACTCAAGTCACTCACCTGGAATGCGCGTGAATGTTGGACCAACGGTGACATGCAGACATCCGAGATAACTGAGATTACCATCGGCGACGAGGTAACTGTTATCCCCAGTAACTTTGCCCGTTATTCCAAGATTTCGGCGTTGGAGCTCCCTGCATCACTTGCCTATATCGGAGATGAGGCTTTCTATTATAATGAGCAACTCCTTGCTACCTTGACGATTCCTGAAGGGGTTGTTTATATCGGCTCGGAGGCTCTTGCTGGTCTCAGGGTTCAGTCCCTCATTTGGAATGCCCGTAACTGCTGGAGTAACGGTTGCATGTCCTATTCGATTAACTATAACAATGTGTACTGGTCGGTGAATGAAGTCACCATCGGTGATGAGGTGGAAGTTATTCCCAACAATTTTATCCCCAATACCGATATCAGAACGTTAACCATACCTGCTTCGGTCAAGCGCATCGGTGACAATGCCTTCAACCTCTGTAGATACCTGACTGGTGAACTCATTATCCCTGATGGAGTGCTTGATATCGGCGAGAATGCTTTTGCCAATTGTAGCGGTATCACGTCAGTCACCATCGGCAAGGGTGTTAACAATATAGGTGGAGGTGCCTTTGATGGGACGGACTTCAGAACGCTCAACTGGAATGCCCGCCATTGTGAATCAACAGGAATGCAGTATGGGGGGTACCATGTGTATGAAGCAACGATTGGCAATGAAGTGGAACTGTTGCCTGGGTCTTTCCTCGCTTATTCCCAAATTGAGTCAATTGACATTCCGTCATCGGTAACCACCATCGGTGACAATGCATTTGAGAGTTGCTATTATCTGACTGAAGTCGTTCTGCCCAACTCGGTCACTACCTTAGGTAAAAACGTCTTTTCTTACTCGAGTTTGACGCGTGTTACCCTGTCTGAGAACCTTCAGACCATCGGTAACAGCGCCTTCAGATCACTTGGCATCACCTCATTGACCATCCCCGATGCAGTCAAGAAGATTGGCGACTATTGTTTTGAGTATTGCTCAAGTTTGAAGAACCTGACCCTGTCTGCTTCGCTTGACACGATCGGCTATGAAGCATTCTATGGCTGCAGTGAGTTATTGGCGCTTAACATTCCTGCCTCGGTAAAATCAATAGGCAGTTACGCGTTCAACCATGCCACAAGTCTGGAATCCATCGTTGTGGAGAGTGCCAACACGGTCTATGACTCGCGTGACAACTGCAACGCCCTCATCCTGACAGCCAACGACAGCATCATGTTGACTTGCAAGAATACTGTGCTGCCCAACACGATTACCTCCATCCCTGACTATGCTTTCTATAATAATACAACGTTAACGCACATGCACATTCCTGCCTCGGTGACCTATATTGGCGAGTATGCTTTCTGTGGCTGTACCAATCTTACTGGTATTACCATTCCGGCAGCTGTCACCACGATAGGATTAAACGCCTTCCTCAATTGTCCGTCTATGCAGTCAATCGTCGTGGAGGATGGCAATACGGTCTATGACTCACGTGAGGGCTGCAACGCCCTTATTGAGACGGCGACGGGCAAACTGTTGTATGGTTGCAATACTACCGTCATTCCTGATGGTGTTACAAGCATTAACCATCACGCCTTTAGCGGTTGCACAGGCTTGACTAGTGTCGCTCTCCCCAATACGGTGACAAGCATCAGTGTTAATGCGTTTGAGAATTGCACCGGCTTGACGAGTCTCACCCTGGGAGATGGGCTGACAACAATCGGCTCCCAAGCTTTCTCTGGCTGCACGGGTCTGACCAGTGTCCACATGCCTAATTCGGTGACCACCATGAACTATGGGGCGTTCCAGGGTTGTACAGGTTTGAAGGACATTACCTTGAGCAATTCATTGACGACAATTGAATCTAATGTCTTCAATAACTGCGCTTCATTGAGGGGTATTACTATCCCTGCATCAGTAAAATCTATCGGCAACTATGCTTTCTCTAACTGTCATGGAATGACGAGCATCAATATTTCTGATTCAGTGACGACTATCGGTGATTATGCCTTCAGTCGCTGTTCTGGGTTAAAGAGCGTACGTATTCCCAATTCGGTAACCTCGTTGGGTCAATATGCCTTCAATTATTGTAGAGGCTTGACAAACGTTAGCCTCAGCAATTCGTTAACGACCATTAAGCAAGGTACCTTTAATGTCTGCACTAGCTTGACTGGCATCACCATACCAAATTCGGTGACCTCTATCGAGAGCTATGCTTTCCATAACTGTGATAGCATTGCGAGCCTCAGGATTCCCAACTCGGTGACCACTATTGGCAGCTATGCTTTCGAGACTTGTACGTCTATGACGTCGCTTGTTCTGGGTGATGGATTGACGAATATGGGCTATCAGGCTTTCTATGGCTGCACAGGCTTAACCAGTGTCAGCAGCTTGGCTTTGACACCGCCCAATACTTCACAATATAACCCTGGATTTAGCTCAAGTACCTATAGCGACGCAATGCTGCGTGTGCCGCCTGCCTCGATTGAAGCCTATCAGGCTGCCAATGTCTGGAAACAGTTTGCCAACATTGAGGGTCTTGCCGGTGCAGGTCCTGGCGATGTGAACGGCGACGGTAGCTTCACCATTACTGACGTGACGGGCTTGATTGATGCCATCCTCGGTGGCGATCCTGATGTGATGAACAATCCCTATGCCGACGTCAACGGTGACGGCAAGGTCACCATTGCCGACGTGACCGCCCTCATCAGCTCATTGCTGGATAACTAAATCCACACCCCCTGATTCTTAGGAGAAAGAGAGAATCGGTGCGTCAGGAATTTTGTCCTGGCGCACCATTTTTATTGTGGTCAGCATGATTGCTAATCAGGAGCATGAAACGGCTAAGTGTAAAAGAATTAGACACTATGGTGTAAAAAAAATTGACACTTTTAAAAATAGCCATTGAAAGATTTGACCGCTGGCGGTACTTCAACTAAGTTTGTAGAAAAAGAACATTCACCGATGATTTGAGGAATACTAATTATTAAATGACAAGGAATATGAAAAAAGTACTCTATGTGACAATGGCCATGGTGATGACCATGCTCAATGCCTGGGCTGCACCGATCGATGAGGCGACCGCGCGCAACAATGCCCTGCAGTTTTTAAACAGTCGTTTGGGAGGTGGTGGCACAAGGAATACTATCCTGCCGAATGATGCCTCATTGATTTACACCGAGGCAAGTAGTGTCTTCTCGGGTCAAGCCGCCTACTATATCTATAGGACCGATGACAGCTTTATCGTCGTGGCTGGTGATGACCGTGTGCAGGGTGTGCTCGCCTATGGTGACGGCCCCATCGACCTGAACAACATCCCTTGCGGCTTGCAATACCTGCTTGACCAGTACAAGGGCGAGGTGGACTATCTGTTTGTCCATCCCGAGTTAACCGTGATGGATCTTTATCCCACAATGTTGGCGGCATCACCTCGACAGGCAGGTGACGTGGAACCGTTGCTGACTGAATTGTGGAATCAGCTAGAGCCCTATAACGACGACTGCCCCGAATACCGTGGTGAGAGGTGCGTAACAGGTTGCGCCTGCACTTCACTCTCGATGGTTTTTCATTATTGGAAGTATTCCAACCTGACCTCGACGGTGCCCGGATATGTCACAACTACCCTGCACCTCAGCCTGGATGCCCTGCCTGCCACGACCTTTGACTGGGAACACATGCTGGATCGTTATGTGCCTGGAGAAGACAACGGTGTGGAGGCAGCTGCCGTGGCCAACCTGATGCGCTACGTCGGCCAGGCCGAGATGATGGACTATGCTGTTGATGGCAGCGGCGCCACAGTTGATGACATCCTGGCTACCGTTAAGTTATTTGGCTACAGCCGGGCTGCCACATTGCTGAAAAAGTCAAGTTTCTCGGAACGGCAATGGCGGGATCTGATGTGTGCCGAATTGCGTGCCGGGAGGCCCATCGTTTATACAGGTCAAGACATCCATGGTGGAGGTGGTCACGCCTTCAATGTTGACGGCTATGAAGCAGCTACGGGACTCTTCCATATCAACTTTGGATGGGACGGCTATGGTAATGCCTATTGTGCCTTGAACGACTTTACTGGAAATGGCGACACATACAGCAATTCTCAAACCATGATTATCGGCATCGAGCCGCCCAGCGAACTTCAACCTGAGCTCACGGTTTCGCCTGCTACCTTGTCGTTCAGCACTCAGACGGGAAAGACGCTTTCCAAGACGATTACAGTCTTTGCTAAAGGCATCAGTGGCGACTTGACGCTTCAACTCGAGGATGCCAACGGTGTTTATAGCATCGACAGGACCAGCATCAGCGCCGATGAGGCTGTTGGAGGTGTTACTGTCAATGTGGCTTATAATCCTGCCGTAGCAGGAGTGGATGCCGCCAGCCTGATTGTCAGCGGTGACGGAGTCGAGGCGCAGACCGTCAGCATAATGGGTGTCGCCATTGCCCAGCCCATTACGGTTACCCCCGGAGCGCTGTCATTGGATACCGAGGTGGGAACAACCCAGACTGCCTCGTTCACGGTCACTGGTGACCATCTACCTGGCAAATTGTCGCTCACACTGGATGACGCCGATGGCGTGTTTGATATCGACAAGACCAGCATCACCGCCAGCGAGGCGGCAAACGGTGCCACGGTGACGGTGACTTATAGCCCTGCCGTAGTTGGTTCCAATGCCGCTACCGTTACCATCACCGGCATCGGTGTCGAGACAACAATTGTCGCCTTAAACGGCACGGCAACCACGCCACCGGTTCCTTCTGGACCTGAGATTACCACGAGTGTTGATGCATTGGACTTTGGTGAGGTGACCTTTGGCTATAACAAGACCATGCGATTCAGGTTGAATGGCCACGATCTCGAGCATAATGTGACGTTGAGCCTTCAGGGTGTAAGATACGATCAGTTTGAACTGACGCCCACCGTCATCAGCCCTGAAGAGGCAGCCAATGGCGTTACCGTAGCAGTGACATTTGACCCCATATTTAGTCAAAACTACAACGCAACGCTTGTCATCTCATGCCCCGACGTTGAGGATATCGTCATGCCGATTACTGCAGTATCGGTAAATCCTGATGCGACAATTACAGGTGACACGTCACGTTCCTATTCGGCCTATGTGGGACAGTTCTCTCTTTCAAGTTCCGTCGAAGTCGTTCGTTGGGCCGATGCCGGCATATATCCTCCCATCACTCCGCCGGTAGTGCCTATGGACAACGGCAGCGGTGACGGGACCATGCTGAATGTCGCTGCTTCTACCTCTGGGGGCGTGGACAATTCCAGGTATAGTGCGACGATTGTGGGTGATGATTGTTTCACCGCCTGGATTTCAAATGGCAGCGCCACGGCAAAGACCTGCCACGTCAACATCTCCTTCAACCCGACCACCTGCGGAACCTTCCATGCAACGCTCACGCTGTCGTGCAATGGTGCTGTGCCCATCGTTGTGACGCTCACGGGCACGGCAACGGTCCTGAAAAGCGATCCCGTGATGAAACCGGTTAATCAGCGTGATGTGACCTCTTCGTCCTTTGTCGCCCGTTGGAGTCAAGAGTGCTATTCCGAAGGTGTGGAGAGTTTTGATATCGAGTGTGCGCCTCAAGGTTCGGATTTTGACCCCAACGACCCCGACTATCTCCTGCTTGAAGGACTCCCGACCAAAAACTGTATCCCGTCAGGACTTGCTACCATGCTGGGTAACATACATTCCAATTATCAGCTCAGCATTTTGGGGCTGAATGGTGGTTCCTACATGTACCGAGTGATGGCACACTATATTGATGGCACCGACAGTGAATGGAGCAACGTGGAGACCGTCTCGTTATTGCTTGATGCGCCATGCTTCATCCCTGGTGACATGAATGGTGACGGTGAGTTGACACTCGATGACGTTGACTTGTTGATACAGGCAGTAAATAATGGCATCACTGAACTCCTCGCCAATCCTGCCGCCGATGTCAACGGCAACGGCAATGTGACCCTGCAGGACATCATCGACCTCGTCGATCTCGTACTGTACCCACAACCAAGGTAAGTCATACACGTTATAATATAATATGGTGTCGAACTGGCGACCGAGAAATCAAAAAATTATAGATAAGATTTTCATAACTAGGATTTTATTTGTATTTTTGCTTGATTTCTCGGCCGTTAGGTCCGATAGGGATACCTCAGTTGAAGTGAAAACACCTCCAATTGAGGCTTGACTATTATCTATCAACAGCCAATTATTTATCCTATTTACTACTAAATTATACTGTTATGAAGAAGTTATTATTTAATTTATTGGTTGTGCTGCTGGCGTTACCTGCCGTTGCACAACAGATGACCGACCCTCCTGTTATTCAGGTCATAGAGTCCCGTTATGAATATACGATTGATGTGACAGGCAATGGTCTGTTGACCATTGAACTGTACCGTGGGGGCATAGACGGGTTTGGTGAGGAGCCCGAGCTCTTTTTGACGGACCAGGCTTATGGGAACTACCAATATGTGATTCCGCGCCTGATGGATACGAGTGGCAGTTTTACCTGTTCGGTGAAGGCAACGGCTCAGGAAGAGAATATGCTGCCGAGTTATGATGCCTACGATTCTTTTATTGTTCGTGGCTTTTTCATCATGCCAACGCCAGTGATTATGTTCAATGAGGTTGAGGATGGCTTGTATATCGACGTTCAAGGCCAAGGCAATTTGACGGTCAATGTAACCATGAATGATGAGGGCGTTGATGCCGACCAATCGCCATGCTTCGTGCCGAGGACCTGCGAGGATCAGAACATCTACGTTAATGCCGTCTCTGATGGTTATGGCAACTTGGATGTCTTGCCGGCAGGTGCAACTGATAGCTATGTATTGACTGCTGCACCTGTTCCGCCCGATCCCGTGGTGACACCCAAACCGCGCTTCA
>JAEEGL010671665.1_pt1 | contig 12807 bp, 9 predicted proteins | sample 9134231 | NCBI WGS metagenome assembly JAEEGL01 (sample SAMN16246548, study PRJNA631951) | gut metagenome | biome: gut microbiome; feature: rumen; material: fiber-attached | host: Bos | place: Iran: Karaj | collected 2018-10
AGGTATAGGTGCAAGCCATTTCCTGCGGTTGCTGGGTTTGCCCACCCGTGACCATCTCGAGAAGAATGCTGACATTGGTTTCGTCGACAAAGTCGATTGTCCATGTCAAGACACATGGTAGGGTGCCCGCCTGAGGGTGCACAACGGTGCCGCTATAGACCCCTTGCCAGGAGGTTCGCACGATGTCCAAAGTTGTTGGGATGTCGGGGGTACCCGGATTCGCAGGATTATTGGCTGCAGGTTCTTTCTCGCAGGAGGAGAAAGAGATGGTGGCAATAGCCATCAATGTCAGTAGAAGGAGTTTTTTCATTTGTTTTTGTATTTTGATTAATGCTTGATTATTCTGGATTCAAACACACCTCTGTCGGTGACGGCATGGAGGAAATAGACACCCGCGGACAGCCCGGACAGGTCGATGTCGATGCCAGATGTCGATGCCACACGGCGCCCATAGGTGTCGTATAGTTCGGCACGCAGCAGGGTGGCGGTTTCGATGTGCAGCACATCGTGGACGGGGTTGGGCCACACCCGGCAGAATGAAGTTTCTGCGGACTGTTGCTCGATGCCGAGATGGGCGCAGGGCCATTCGATGAAGTGGGTGCCTCCGTTCATGAAAGCATATTCCACCGACACCAATTCCTCGCCAAAGCGGTTGAGGACACGGTAGTTGATGAAGCGGTCGGAACCACCACCATGGTGGAACACCACGTTGATGTCGTGGGGAGCCACGCCCACCTCGACGGTGGCACTGCTGCCCGACGAGAGCGTGGCGGTGCCGTAGACATAACCCGAAAGACTCTCGAAACTGAGGTGGGCACCGCCTTCCCAACCCCCGTTGCGGGTGCTTTCCATGACGACGGTGAGGGGGCAGTAGTCGTCGGGGGTGTAGTAGGTCTGCACCACAAGGACAGAAATGCTTTGTCCGTCCTGCGTAAAGGTGATGGTGGCATGACGCTCACTGCCTGTAGTGTTTTCGTCGGTTGCAACGGTTATCGCCCCGACATGTTCCACTCCGTTGCGATCTATCGTCACCCAAGGCTGGTCGGCACTGACGCTCCACGGCGCTGCGGAGGTATCGATGCTGCAGAAGAGCATTTGGCGGCTGCCGCCGTCGCGGGTGAAGGTGAGCATTGTGTCGCCAACATGGAGGCCATAGTCCGGCACAGCACCGAGCAGTGCTTGGTTGCTTTGATTAAAATGATAGACAGAACCCACTTCACCTGTCGGGCTGACGTTGGGGCAAATGTCGTCGACGGTGTAGTATCCGTCACCGTTGCCGCTCCAGCCGAAGTTGAAATGGAAAAAGACTTGCCCGCTGCGGTGCTCATAGCCGTCGCAGACAAAGCCATGTCCGCCTTCGGGAGCCACGCCGCAATAGATAATGGGGTGCCGCAGACTTAACTCGGCAACAAGGCTGTCGCTCCACCGCTGGTCGGTGTATCCATCGGTTCGGTATATGGGGCGCATATTGCGACTATAGTAGAAATAGTCCTTTAGCGAGTTGTCAATGCCGGCGGTACCCGGATGGCCCACCAATCCGGCAGCACCGCTGCCTCCCTCGGCATAGGCCATGTGGAGGCTTACGCCAACATGGTACATCAAGGTTGAGACGGCCAGCTGCTGTTGGTAGGGGCTGGTTAAAGTCACCTGGTCGGGCATGTTGGCCCAATCGTAGAGGGTGTGGGAGAAATCGGCCGACTGGGCGCCATAGGGCGGGCAGTTGTAGGTCTCGCTGCCATGGCCGAAGGCGGGATAACGCCAGTAGCGCATCATTTGCGCCTGTGCCGTGGCCGCACAGCCTGTGGGGGTATGCTGCGGAGTAAGCAGGGCATAGCCTCCGTCTTGGTGCCAATGGGTTTCCAACAGCGGACCGATACGGTCGTCATTGTCTCCCTCCTTGGGCAGGTTGCCACTGAGGAGCTGTTCCCACCGTGAGGCGTCGACGGCCGTAGACATCACCTGCTGGCGTATTCCCTCGGCTATCAGTCCACAGTAGGCTTCCATTCTTTCCGACACCTGTACAGGCAATGAGTCAGGCGATAATCTGCCATGAAGCGAGTAGGCTATTACGGGGCGTGCACAGTCGTCAGCCGACACCATAATAAAACCATGGTGTTCGCCCACGAACAGGTAGACCTGGCTGTATTGCCAAGGACATGGATACACTTGACCTTCGCCATGAAGTACAGACTGCCAGAAACGGTTGGCCACACAGCCGGCTTCTTTTTGAGTCACCGGTCTGGCCGCTGCGACCATGACAAGCAGGCACATTGACATAAGTATGAGAGTCCTTTTCATGGGCTTAGTCTTTTAATACTTTCTTTATTGTGACAGTATTTTCGGTTATTATCCTTATGTAGTATATGCCTATGCCGACATGAGAAAGGTCGGCGGTAGTCCCAACTGTGTGCAGCAACACACGACCCGAGGCATCCAATACCTCCAAACGTACAGGCTGTCCGTTATCGATACCGCCGGTAATTGTTACCCGTCCCGTCGTGGGATTGGGCGATACGCTCCATTCCGGCTTCACGTCCTGCGGGTCGTCTACTCCAAGACGATTGCAGGGCCACACTACGAGGACGTCATCGCCATCGAAGTAGGCATTATTGACCTCAATCAGAGTTTCTCCATGCCTGTTTTTGACCTTGTAGTTGATATAGCGGTCCAGAGCACCACCAGGATGCCAACGCACCATGACATCATGAGGAGCGACATTGATGGTGGACGTGCTGGTGCGGCTGTTGACGGTGTGCTGGGCAATGCCGTAAACGGTACCGCTAAGCGACTCGAAACTCAGGTGTGCATCTCCTGCCCAGGGTTCGTTGTGGGTGTTTTCCATCTCCACCGTCAGTGGACAGTAGTCGGTGGCCGGGTCATAGGCTTCCTGCACTACATTAAGTGTAACCGAAAGGTTTCCTTGGGTGAAAAGCACAGTACCCGTGCGTTCCATTCCAGTGGTGTTTTCGGACACACTGACGGTGACTTGTCCAAGGTGATTGAAATCGGTGTTGTCGATTTGAATCCAGTTGTCGGACACGACAGCGGACCAAGGGGCATCGACTGTGTCGCTGGTGCTGAACCATACCTGCCTCTGTGCAGCGATGCGGGTGAAACTTACCGTCTCTTCGCTGAGATAAAGGCCATATTCGGGATGCAATCCCAAAATGGCATCGTTGGCCTGGTTGAAAGAATAAGCACCATAGGTGATGGCACCGACTTGATAGTAGCCATCGCCCTCGCCTTCTTCGCCGAGGTTGAAGTGGAGGTATCGCTGCGCATTGAAGCCGTCGCATATAAAACAATGCCCACCAGAGGGGCCATTGCCTCCGTACAGGATGGGATGGAGCAGCCGAAGCTCGGCAATCAGGGTGTCGGTCCATGCGTCGTTGCTCATCTGACCTTTTGCACGATAACGGATATCGTGGCGGTTATAGCGGAAATATTCGGGCAAGGCGGTCTCACATTTGACAAGGGTTGTGCCACTGTAGACGGCGGAGTAGTGCATGTTGACGCTAACGCCACAGTGGTACATGAGTGTGGCCACGGCTGTCTTTTCAGCGGCAGTAGAGTTCCCCGTCAGGCGGTTGGGCATGTTGTCCCAGTCGTAACGGGTGTTGCCAAAGTCGGCACTCTGGGTGCCATAGCCGGAATCGTCGGTGTAGGAATGGCTTCCACGCCCGAAAGCAGGATAGTTCCAGTATTTCATCACCTGCGCCATGGCAGTGGCCACACAGCCAGTCATCGTATAGCCAGGGCAGAGTTGGTTGTAGGGCGATTTCTGGAACCATTGGGTGGTTAACAGGGGACCCACCTCCTCTTCCTCGACACTTTGCAGAGACATGCCTACAGCCAACATATCCCACTCCTCATGACAGGGTAAAGCCTTGGCGTTGCGGACATGCCCAATCTCCTGCTGGTAGACACTCACAATGTTCTGCAAAGCCACGGGCAAGGCATCGGTGCGGAGTGTGCCGGTCAAGGAATAAGCCAGTATTGGGCGGGCGCAGTCGTCGGCTGCCACCATCACCCAGCCCCCTTGTGGGAGCGTAAACAGGTAGACAGCATCGTAGTCCCATGTACGCAACTCAAGTTTGACAGACTGTTTGGCCTGCAGGGTCTGCTTCAAAAAAGACTGCGCCACGGCAGCCGCTTTGCCCGCACTGACGGGTGCGGCGTGGATTGTGAGGGCGATTGCAAACAGGGCAATGATGAAGATGATTTTTTTCATCGTATGTGATATGCAAATCGGTGTTGATTATCTTGTCTGGTGCAGCGTTGTGGGGCCACCATAGGTGAACATCTGACCTCCCTCTTCGTGCTGGGTCTTGAACTGGAGGGTCACATTCATGGTCCGGTTGTAGGGGTCGCATGTGAAAGGCCAGTTGCCGTCCTCGTCGGTAATGACACCTGCATTGTGTCCGTCGTAGGTGTAGGTCATCTCCCATGAATACTGGTCGGAATCGAAAGCTTGGCTTTCCAACCAGAACATCACTTCACCACGTCCGTCGCGAAGGAAGTCGACTGTCCAGTGGATGGTGCATGGCACGGAGCCATACTGTGTTTGGGTTGAGGTGGCATAGGTGCCTTCCCATTCGGTTCCTACAAGGGTTTCGTAGACAAGCTCTTCCGGGTCGGTGTTGCCATTGGGTTGGTTGTTGGCTGGTTCCTTTTCGCAAGACACAAAGCCGATGGTTGCCAAGGCCATCATGCCCGCCATGAATAATCGAATCATGTTCTTCATAGTAGTGTTATTTTATTGTTTTTGTGATGTTATTATTGTTTAATGATTTTCTTGGCCGTAACGCCCTCGGCTGTTACCACACGGAGGATGTAAAGACCGGCGGGCAAGGCTGAGACGTTGACCTCACGACCTGTAGCGGTGGCCTGTACACGGCCAGAAAGGTCTAATACATCGACACGACGGATTTCGGGGCCATCCGAGATGTGGAGCACATTACTCACCGGATTGGGCCATACGCTCCATTCCGCAGTCTGGGTATTGGAATTCTCTATTCCCACAACGGTACCTATAGGACCGTCGTTGCCGGGGGTTGTGATATTGAAATAGTAGTTGTCCCACACCATCAAGTCTCTGGCATTGCGGCTGAAGAGGGTATTGTTTGCAGCATCGGTGACTGTCACTGTTCCGTTCAGTCCGTCGGCACCTACGTCCATCAATTTGAGTCTATAAAGACCAGCTGTAGCGGGTGAGAGGGTGAAGTTGACCGTTTTGCCATAATCATTGTCATCGCCAGTAACACGATAGTAGTACTGACAGTCGGCAATGCCCGCCAGAGAGAACGTCACCTCCTGAGGATAGTTGTCATATTTGATGCTCAATGTCAAGGGACCCTCTGCCGTGTAGATGTCCACATTGGCATAGTCGACACTTACGGCGTTGTCGCTGACATTTACCTGTGAGCCATCGGTCGTGTATCCCGTAAGTCTAACATTAACTGTTTCGCCATATTGTTGATGATTGGCGGGCATGTCAGCAATGCGATAGGATGCCACTTGGACTGTGTCGGCGGTGTAGGGTGCAATGGTCTTATGGCACACAACATTTGAGCCATTAATCTCAAAATGGAGTTCACTGACAGGCTTGTCGGTAGGATTGACCACAGAGACATACGGGTGGTAGTCGAGCGAACATTCGTATCCACCCTCAGCACCGTAGGCGATGTAGGCTTTGTTGCCTTTGCGAATGGCCTCACACACGTTGAGTACCTCTTTCCTGTCCTGACACACAAACACAAGAACACTGAGGTTGTCCATATTGTCGACGGCGAGGTCGCCAATCTGCTGAGGCACAACATAGGCATACTCTTTGGTGAAGAACGACCCGGCGGTAACATTATGAATGGTGTCGCCCCACTGACCCGTGAGGAGGTGGCGGAGAATGTGCATGTGCCGGTATTGACCATTTACATAATTTTCAGGGTAATATTGTGCCCCGCCTGTTTGGTTGCCCAAAACATTATTCTGGACTAACGCCACATTGAGCATATTAAAATCGCCTAGACCATTGCCGGGATAATAAACCTCCACCTTCACAACCATTAGGCGAGTGACCGGGTCGATGTCAACTGTGGCAGCGACATTGACAGGGGACTCTTGGTACATGATTTGCAAAGCGCATGGATAAGCCTGCCCCGGATCAATCTGGATAGTGCCACCGTTGAATATATGGCGGTTCAAAGACGAAGAGGGGTAGCCCTGTACACTGGCTTGGTTGGCCAAAGCATTGCCCCACTGTGTGGAGTATTGTGTAGCAAAAGCCCCCTGATGAATGTTGATGGCAAAAGCCTTGCCAGGAAAGGACTTGAGGGTGAAATCGGTGGCCTTGTGTCCTAAAGGGCAATACTGGCAATTGACACCAGTGTATTCCTCAATAAGCACATTGCGGTTACCCGGTGTTGTAGACACAAACGTTTGCGCTGAAATGGCAAACGTCATTAAAAACATAGCAGCAGATAAAATAATTTTTCGCATTAATAACATATTTATATTTTACAAACTTTCATTTATGCGATAATAACGAAATAATTAAAGAAAAAACTACACTGCAACAAAAAAAAATTAAAAAACATCGAAATGATGTTTCTTGCTCGTACATAGTTCTCAATTCCACAACCACTTATACCATAACAACGGAAATAAAAAAAAGAATGTAAAAACTGATACAAAAAAAAAGACACGCCACTCATTGCTGGCGTGCCTTGTCTTCGTGACTCCTGCAGGATTCAAACCTGCAACCTTCTGATCCGTAGTCAGATGCTCTATTCAGTTGAGCTAAGGAGCCATCTTTGCATTTCGGGGTATCTTTTCCTCAAAAGCGGTTGCAAAGATACGACTTTTTTTTGACGTACCAAATTTTTTTTTGATTTTTTTTGTAACCGATGAGATAACGATATGTCGATGCGAAAGTTACAATATGTGTTTTTTTACTCTACCGTTTACCAGAAGGTTTGCATTTATACACTTCTCGATAGAGAATTTCACGAATTTCGTTGAATTCTTCATCGTCCAATTCGTATTTCGTCATAATTATCATAGGTACAGTAACTTGGTCGCCATGATAAGAAGGCTGGACATATTCTTGTGGGTTGATATAGAGACCCATGCTGGAATAGAATTCTATGCGGTTGTCGGAGACTTCGTCGTGAGAGCGTTCCACCTCGAGGACAACCTGCTGTTTTTGTTGGGAGAGGAAGTTGAGGAAGACGGCTTTGCCAAGTCCCTGGTTGCGGAGTTCTTCGTCGATGGCGAAATGTTCAATATAAACAAAGTCGTCGAAAGTCCAATATGTGAGGATGCCTATGGGTTCGTCGCCGTCGTCGTTGGTGGCGACCATAAAATGAAATTTGTCTTTGTTGCGATTCTTTAACTCCCCGAAAGGAGGTCGTTCTTCATCGGGGAAAGCCGATTCGAATAGATCTTTGGCGAAATGCGGATGGTCGGATTGCGAAAGGTCTGTTAATTGTATCATTTGTTTCTGATGAATTGTGTTTTTTAATGAAAAAAGAGATAGTTTTTATTAAATAATAATGTTATTTCTTGAAGAGGCTGAAGTTATTGAGGTTGAAACGAGCGAAGATGTTGTGTTGAAGAGCAAAGGCGTCGTTGTCGTTGTAACCTTTGTATAGGGTTTGCATGTAGCGGCAGGCATAGCCGAAATCGATGGTGGCCCCTTGCATGGTGTAGCCGAGAGCTACGGAGGCGAGGGTGGTGAACCCTATGCCGCCTTGGTTGATGTAGTCATACGACCCAATGCCTCCGTAGGGTGATTGTCCGCCCCAGACATCAAGGATGCTGTAGGTGTGGCCGGCAATCTGCATACCATTTTCGGAGACCTTGGTATTGTTGACCCCAACACCGAGAGAGAGCTCGAGGTCGAGGATGTTGGTGAGGGGTACACGGCGGGCAATGGCGAAATCGATGAGGATGCGTTTTTCGAGGCCATAGATGTCGCATACGACATATTGGCGGCTGCCGGGGATACCGATGCCGTTGTCGGAGGAGAGGAGGAACTGGCCTGCAGCGGTAACTTGGCTGAAGTCGAAGTTGAGCATCCAGCCCCAGCCGCTGTTGTAGTTGTAGCGGATGCCAAGACCTATCTGATAGGTGAGCTTATAGTACATATTGGCGTATTCGGCAATGCGGAAGGCACTGTAGGATGGTATGGCACTGGGAGAGATGAGCTGCTGGTCAACAAGGCTGCTCCATATCTGGTTTCCGTAGAGTTCGCTGCGAAGGACACGGTCGATGGTATTGGCGTTGCCGGGACGGCCACTATAGAAATCGGCCTGTTTGGAATTGGGGATAAGGAGCCCTGCATCGACAGAGACAGCAAGCCCAGTGATGCGTGTCTGGAACGAGGAGGCTTTCTTTTTCTGTGCCTGCACAGGCTCGACAAGGACTAACAAAAGTAGGGGCAGAAGGAATAAGGTGTGTTTCATAGGCTGTGAGGATGGTTTTTTATAATCTCGGCAAGAAGCATCCGAGCACGACGGAGCTGTATTTTGACGGTGCCGAGGGGAATGTTGAGTTTGGTGGCGATTTCTTCGTAGGACATTTCGTCGAAGTAACGAAGGCTAACAATGCGTTTGTAACGAGGAGGAAGACGGTCGACCAGCTGGCGTACAAGGTTGTCGCGCTGGCGGATGATGAGGTCTTCTTCGGGGGTGGGGTCGGCAGAGGCGATAGGGTACTCGAAGGTCTCGTTGTCTTCGCTGACCGAGATGGAGCTGAGGGAGACGAGTTGAAGGTGTCTGCGGCGAATGAAGTCGATGCCATTGTTGCTGGCAATGGAGAAGAGCCAGGTGGCAAAGGTGTTTTGCGGAGTGTAGGTGGAAAGTTGGCAGAAAGCCTTGCCGAAAGTCTCGATAGTGAGGTCGTCGGCATCAACCGGGCTGTGGGTCATACGAAGAAGCATCAAATAGATAGGTTCGCGATAGAAGCGCATAAGGTCGGCATAGGCACGTTGGTCGCCCTTTTCGCGGGCGGCGATAACGAGCTGGTAATCACGTTGTGCTTTTTCGTTGGATAGGAAAGGTTCCATGCCTATTGACCAATATTTCGGTTGCTATTTTTTGGATAACGGAAATATTGTCAAAAAAGTATTTGCTATGAGAAAATAAATTTCGAAGAGAGGAGAGAGGATGAAGATAATGGGTTTGATTTGAAGCCGACGTGTAGCCTGGGCGTTGGAGACAATCTGCCATGCAAGTTTGACGGCAAGAACGGCAGCAAGGATTTGCCAAGGGAAGGTGCCAAGGGCAAGAAGAAGGGCTCCGGAGAGGTAGAAGAAGAGTACGCTGAGAGGCTTGATGAGACGGAAGCATTTGACCCAAAAACCGTAAAAACGGTGAGTGACGATACGGTGCTTGCGGTAGTGGTGCCACTCGCGTAGAGTCGGTTGGGGCATGACGGTGGTGTAGGCCTCGGGGGTGAGGACCACGGAGGTGTTGCGACGGCGGGCATTCTGGTTGACGAACATGTCGTCGGCTCCGTCGGGGATGTAGTAGTGGTAAATAAAGCCATCGTTGTCGAGGAAGAAGGAGCGGCGATAGCTGAGGTTACGCCCATTGCCGGTAAAGGGGTGGCGGAGGGAAGCAGCGGCAAGGTACTCGACACTGTAGTCGAGATTGTCGTATTGTTGCAACCAGTTGAAAAGCGAGGGTTTGTAAGCTATGCCGCAATAGCCGAGGACGATTTTGACGCGGTCGTTGGTGTAGCCTTTCACCATGGAACGGATCCAGGAGAATTGCTCAATGTCCATAGGGATGCACTCGGGTTCGGCAAGGAGAAGAATATCGTTTTTGGCGGACTTGATGCCAATGGAGAAAGGGTATTTGAGTCCTTGGTAGCCATTGACGTTTTCGTGGAGGGTAACGGTCTTGAGGTGTTTGTAGTTCTCGGAGAGGAGACGGAGGATGAACTGGGTGTCGTCCGTGGAGAGATAGTCGACAACGACGACCTCAAAGTCGGGATAGTCCTGTTCGAGAAGGTAAACGAGGTTGGAGCGAAGCCACTCACCATCGTTTTGTGCGGCAAGGACAACAGAGACGGGGGGCAAAGAGCCGGAGGTTTTGTTGTTCTTGCGAGAGGCATCCTTGAAATGACCCACACGGAAAGGGAAAAGACCGTAGTGGAGGCACAAAACAAGCAGACTCAGGGCCAACAGAATTGAGAGCACCATGGTGCAAGGGTCTGTAAGAATAGGAGTAAAGTCCATATCGAGTTTTAAATATTTTGTTGCAAAATTATGTATTATTTTTGATTTTATTCGTATCTTTGCAGAACGAAATATTAACCGATTGTTGATAACTGTCGGCACTGAGGTGCTGAAAAGTTGATAATTATGACGTTTAAGATTGAAAAAGAAGATACAAAAAGCTGCGCACGGGCAGGAGTAATGAGCACCGCCCACGGAGAGATTGCCACACCGATATTCATGCCTGTCGGGACAGCCGGCAGCGTGAAGGCAGTACACCGCCGCGAGTTGTATGAAGATATTAATGCACAGATTATTCTCGGCAATACATACCATTTGTTTCTCCGTCCTGGACTGGACATTCTGAAGGCTGCGGGAGGATTGCACGGTTTTGCTGGCTGGGAGCGCCCGTTGCTGACCGACAGCGGCGGATTTCAGGTGTTTTCGCTGGCCGACAACAGGAAAATCAAGGAGGAGGGATGCACTTTCCAATCGCATATTGACGGGAGCCGACATTTCTTCTCGCCGGAGCGGGTGATGGACATAGAGCGAGTGATTGGCGCCGACATTATTATGGCTTTTGACGAGTGCGCTCCAGGTGAGTCGGACTACCGATATGCAAAGAAATCAATGGAGCTGACTCACCGTTGGCTGGACCGCTGTGTTGCACGTTTTGAAGAGACCGAGCCTTTGTATGGCTATCATCAAAGCCTGTTCCCCATTGTGCAGGGATGCAAGTATGCAGACTTAAGGAGAGTGTCGGCAGAGTATATTGCTTCGAAGAACGCCGAGGGCAACGCCATTGGCGGACTGGCCGTGGGCGAGCCGACAGAAACGATGTATGAAATGATTGAGGTGGTGAATGCCATTTTGCCCAAGGACAAGCCCCGCTATTTGATGGGTGTGGGGACACCGGCGAACATTCTGGAGGCGATAGCCAAAGGGGTGGACATGTTCGACTGCGTGATGCCGACACGCAACGGACGTAACGGTCTTCTGTTCACTGCCCATGGCACCATCAACATAAAGAATAAAAAATGGGAGGACTGTTTTGAACCAATAGACCCTGAAAGCACAGCCGAATGTGACCGTGTGTATACTTTGGCATATCTTCACCACCTTATCCGGTCGGAAGAAATACTTGGGTTGCAAATCTGCTCTATCCACAATCTTGCATTCTACCTGTGGCTGGTACGGACAGCACGACAGCATATCGTTGAGGGAGACTATATGGAATGGTCGTCACGCATCATTCCGGAATTGGGAAGAAGATTGTGAACTTATTGGTTTTCAACAACAAATTCAAAACCCGTTTTTGATCATCAAGAAAAATATCATAAAAAAGTTAAATAAGTACAACAAAAATGGCATCCATGTGTCAATATTATAAAGATTAATTTAGACAGATTATGAAACGTTTTTTATTATTTTTAGTTTTGACGGTGAGTTTGTGTTCTTTTGGTGTATGGGGACAGAGCCAAAGTGCCTGCCCCGGATTTCACAATCCCACCAATTTCAACTCCACGTCCTCGGCTATAGGATCGTGGTCAGCCCGCGTGGGGGACCGTGTTGAAGGCCCCAGTACTGGAGGTGGCAGCACCGGTTATAATGTGTTAAGCACATGTTGCCGTCCGGGTAAAACCCCCATCAAGGGCAGTGCCATTCTTTCTTCGGAATACTATTCCGGTAATTGCACAAAACGATGCAGCGGAGGGTGCAATCACTGCAACTTGTTTGACGGTCATGACCACCGTTTCAGCATATACACTTCAGCCGACGCAGGCTTGGATCTGTTCACCGTGAACTCGGCAGGACAAGGCATGCAGCGAATCCCCCCAGGACATACGACAAGCATCCGGCTGGGAGATATGCGTGCCACAGGAACGCCTGACCATCCCAGTGTTTCTTATGACGGAAACAACAAGGGAGCCGAAGCCCTTTTCTACACAATGATGGTTACTCCGAATAACGCCCTGCTGTTTGTGGACTATGCTGTTGTGGCATGCCGCTATGACCACGAACCTTGGCAGGCAGGAGAATTTTTGATTAGGGTATGTGGGAAAACGGGAAACCAATGGAACAATTTCCCTCTGAACGATAGTTTATGGTTTAATGTGCCTGCCCCCGCAGCCACAGCGACATTGACCGATCCTTGGGTTGAAGGATTTTGTGGCACCCCACAGCATGCTGCCGGTACCTGTTGTTGGTACTGTTACAAACCATGGACTCGTGTTGCAATCAACCTGAATAACTACCTGTTCGACTCGGTACGTGTAGAGATGTACACAAGCGACTGTATCTATGCCTATGACCCCATTTACGCATACATTGCAGGAGACTGCCAGCCGATGAAAATTACTGGATCGGGATGCCCCCAGGGTGAGTCGGATGCTGTGGATACCTTGCGCGCTCCGGAAGGACTGCTAAGCTACACCTGGTATGTGGCTGCAAACGGATTCACAAGCGAGAACATCGCGACGTATGACACCGTCCCCTTCCGCCAAGTGAGTCCCACTACCACAGACAACACGTATGTTGCCCGTATCTCGGACTTTATTATTTCACAGGAGAACCCCTACTTGGGGTAT
>JAEEGL012267409.1_pt1 | contig 12807 bp, 10 predicted proteins | sample 9134231 | NCBI WGS metagenome assembly JAEEGL01 (sample SAMN16246548, study PRJNA631951) | gut metagenome | biome: gut microbiome; feature: rumen; material: fiber-attached | host: Bos | place: Iran: Karaj | collected 2018-10
CATATCATGTGCTGGTCAGTGAAAAAATGTGTGGAGTCGACGGTGAGGTCGAGGTGGTGAATGCTGTCGCATCCCCACATGTTGGTCAAACTGAGGTATGGGAGCGTGGTGGAAGCGGAGTAGGTGATTCCGTCGAGCCAGATGGTGGAGTCGCAGGCGTGGACCTGCTCTACTGTAGCCGAAGTGTCGATGGCTACCACGCGCATGACCACTAGCGAGTCGATGCCGTTTAGGCCTTGCAAATGGACACTGTCAGCCATTGTTTGCAGATGGGCTATACGAGTGCCGTTGCCATTGGAGAAGGTGGAGCCGTTCCATGTAAGCGGCAGGCTGTTTTGGCAGAGAGTGCTGTCAACGTAGGTGCGACGGTTCCGCTGCAGGTGGAGGGTGCGGAGCGAATCGCATCCATAGACGGCTTGCAGCAGGTGTGGATAGATTCCCGTGGTATCGTAAAGGGTGTGCTCGAAGGTGTAGGTGTCTCCGTCGTAGATTGTGTCGAAGAGGTGGATGTTGTAGGTGGGATAGACTTTCAGGTGGAGAGTCTGGAGGCTATCGCAGGTGTGGGATGTGAAGAGGTGATAGAGGAAGGAGCCTGTTTGGCGGTAGGTCGAGTCAATGAAAAAGCGTGAGGAGTCGTCGCAAATGGTATCGTAGGTGTGGTGGTCGTAGGCGGGCCATACGGTGAGATGAAGGGTGGTGATGCTGTCGCAAGAATGCTGCGAGAGGAGGTGGTGCGTATAGATACCGGAGGTGTCGTAGGTGTGCTGTGTGAATACTACCGATTGGTTGGAACAGATAGTGTCGTACGTGTGGTGGTCGAAGGTGGGATAAACTGTAAGATGGAGCGAGGAGAGACTGTCGCATCCGTGTACAGAGAGGAGGCTGTCGGTATGGTTTCCACTGGTGTTGAAGAGGCTGTCTCCGAAAGAGAAGACGGTATCGTCGCAGATCATGGTGGTCAGGTGGTGGTCGAAGAGTGGATGGACAGTGAGTCGCATGGTGACGACACTGTCGCTGCCGGTGTGTGAGAAGAATGTCGTGGTGCGGGTCATTGTGGCCGAAGCTGTGAGGGCTGTGTCAAAGGAGGCGTTATTCCAGATGTAGGGCAGAGCGCTGTGACAAAGGGTGTCGTAAAGGGTGGTGTCGACATTCCAATGTACAAACAGTGAGTAGTTGATAGTGCTGTCGCATCCCGTTGCGTTGGCGATGGTGATTGTGGTGTCGGTTGTTGGTTGGGAGAAAATGGCACTGTTGAAAGTGTAGGGTAGGAGGTTCTCGACGATGGTGTCGTATACACTGCTGGATGTGGATGCGTTGACGGTTAGTAGGAGTGTGGTGGTGCTGTCGCATCCGACGGCGTTGGTGGTGATGCGTTGCGCAACGGCACCGCTTGTGGTGTATTCGGTGCCGTACCAGACGAAGCGGTCGCAGGCTACGGCTATGGTATCGGCCGAAGAGGTGTCTTTGACGGTGAGAAACACGGTGCCTATGCTGTCGCATCCATAGATGGAATACTCGGTATAGGAATAACTTCCAGTATCGGTGGCGTTAGCGATGTGGATGGGCCCGTAGGTGTAAGGCAGTTCGGATGGGCAGATGACGGCGGTGTCATGCAGGTGGTACGTGGAATGTACCATGATGGTGTGGTTGAGGGTGTAGGGACAGTGGCTGGTGTCCTGTGCCGTAAGGGTATAGGTGGTGGTCGAAGTGGGTGAAACAATGAGGGTATCGCTGCTCCAGGAGTGCCATAGGGCATTGCTGACGATGAGGGTGTCGTTGACAGGGCTGTTGTCGCACCGTTCGGTGGGACCGGTAATGGATGGGTTGGGGCCGGGAGGCATCAGGGTGATAGTCTTGCGAAGGGTGTCGGTGCAGAGGCCGTTGGCGATGGAGGAAACAAGAACGACCTCGTATTGGCCTGGGGCGTCATAGTGGGTGGAAGCATGATAGAGCGAGGATGTGTCGCCGTTGCCGAAGCTCCACCACGAGGCTTCGCAGTTCTCGCCGGTACCGCTGGGGGTGATTCCGTCGGCCGAGATAGTGCTGCGGTTGATGAAGTTGACGTCGAACTCGCAGTTCTCCATAGTCACCACGCTGTCGAAGAGTGCCAACGGATAGCGCACACCGGCGAAGGCGCTCATGGTGAAATTGCAGGCAGGCTTGTCGATGAAACTCAGGCGACAATGATATATGGTACCTGTGTCCGAGGTGACGTTGATGGATTGCGTGGTGCTGATGGGGTTCTGTGGCGAGTCAGTGTACCACAGGTAGGAGAAGCCCTCAGGGACAGTAAAGGTATTGCTGGCATTGCTTCCACAGCTTTCAGATGCCATATTTTTTCGGCTGCATTCGAGTGTGAAATAGGCATAGCCATAGTGTCCGCTCTGCGAGCAGTCGTATGTGGTCAGTCGCACCATGATGGTCTGCCCGGCATATGGAGAGAGATCGATACCGACGGTGGTCCAATTCTTCCAAAGTGTGGATTGATGGGAATTCCATCCGAGGTTGGCGTTGGAAATAAAATCAGCCACACCGCAGGTGGGGTCGATGACTTCCATGTTGCCATTCAGTATTTCAAGGCGGAAGCGAGGTTGCTCATTGGAGCTGTGGTTAGGGTTCTCGAGCACGGCGGCATATTTCAAGATGAGCAGGTCGGCGAGCATGGTGTCGACATCAATGGCATAGAGCAAGGCCTCGGCCTCGCTGCCGGTGCGCCAGTTGCCAAGTCGTACCGATGAGGTGCTTCCGGGGGGCACGGTGCTGAGGTTGTTGCCTGTGCGGGGGTCGCGTTCGTTAGGGTTAGTGTGGACAGTGTGTCGACTATAGGCATCGGAGGGACCATTGTCGATGATGCCGATGGAAGAGTAGGGTGCGGAGAATGAACCGTAGTACCCTTGCACGTAGGGGGCAGTGAGGTCAGTGGGGTCGATGCATCCGTGGCCGCCCTGGATGGGAGTGGTAATGTGGATGGTGGAAATGCAGCAGGCCACGCCACTGTCGGCTTGCGAGTAGAGGTTGATGTCGTAATTGGTGCTGCCGGTAAGGCCAGTGATGTCGTAACTGTTGCCGGATACAGCAATGGCTCCGGCACCGTAGTCGAGCATAAGGTTCTCTCCGCTGCCCTCCCAGGTGAGGGTGCATGAAGTGGCGTTGAGGTTGGAGACGGCAAGGTTGTGTGCTGTTGAGTTGCATTCTGTGGGTGGCGCCGATGTGGCAGCGTGAAGGGCAAACCCGGTGCGGTTCACGGAACCGTCGGTGGTGAACTGAATCTTCATGGTGCCGCTGGTGGCCACGACATTTATAGTGCCGCTGCCCGATTGGCGAAAGATCTGCGTCTCATTGTCGTAAATGGTCAGGAAGTCGTAGTTGTTCTCAATGTTGTAGGTGCCAGTCAAAGTGATGGTGGCACCTACATTGGTTGTGAGAACAACCCATCCCTGAAAGGAGTTGGTGTAGTTTCCGTCCGGACCGCCGTTGTCGTAGATGTCTGCCCCTGATGCACAAAGGTTTGAATAGAGTGTCTCTCCGTTTTGCATGGTGAGTGTTTGCGCTACAGCCGCACCTCCATACAAAAGTGACGCAGCCAGAATCAAAATGAACCGGAAATGGTGGGGGATTTTGTATGTAGGCTGATGTGTATTAGTGGTTTGCATGAAATCGTCCGCCTTTGTTTCAGCAGCAAATATACACTTTTTTTTAAAATTACATAATATTTTGGTTCCAATTTTTTAAATGTTTTGTATTTGCGTGCCAGTTGTATTTGCTTTGCCCGTTTTTCTGCGTTTGAGTGGATTTTGTTCCGTACTTGGAGGTCTTTTGCGCCGGATGAACTCCATTTTTCTACTATCTTTACCCCTTTCCACCCCCTCTTTTTCTCCTACTGAAATCTTACTAAAAAAAGGGCATATAAGGAGTGGAGTAAGAGAAGAGTAAGAGAGGAGTAAGAGGGGGTGCGTTTTAGGTATTGATTTGCAGTTTGTTGCAAAAGTGGTTGAAATTATCTGGAAACGATAAATGTTTTATGAAAAACGATATGGTTTTCGTTTTGGTATAAGATTAAAAAGGGCATACCGTCCCATGTCGGTATGCCCTGAGTGGAGGTGTTGGTTGTACGAAAGAATTAGAATCCCGGTTTGCCGAGCAGATGGAACATGTTTTTCTTGTAGGCTTCCACGCCGGGCTGGTTGAAGGGATTGACGCCGAGGGTGTAGCCGCTGACGCCGCAGGCAAATTCGAAGAAGTAAATCATCTGACCGAGGGTGTACTCGTCGATGCGGTCTACCTCAATTTCAACCACGGGTACACCGCCTGAGAGGTGTGCCTGGATAGTGCCTTCCATAGCACAGTCGTTGATCTCTGTCAAACTCTTGCCAACCAAATAGTTGATTCCATCGAGGTTTCGTTCGTCGGAGGGGACGCCAACATGGGTCGAAGGTTTGGCTACGTGCACCATTGTCTCCATCATCAGGCGCTCGCCGTCTTGGACGTATTGGCCCATTGAGTGGAGGTCGGTGGTTATACTCAGGCTGTGGGGAAGCAGGCCCTTGTGATCCTTGCCTTCGCTTTCGCCGTAGAGTTGCTTCCACCATTCGGCCAGGTAACGCAGGCAGGGTAGGCTGCTTACCAACATTTCGACTTTTATTCCGCTGCGGTAGAGAATGTTGCGCACGGCGGCGTACATCATGGCTGGGTTCTCGGCGAGGGTGTTCTTCTCGATGCAGAGCTGACGCATGTCGCGAGCACCTTGTAGCAACCGGTCAGTATCAAAGCCGGCTATGGCTATGGGGAGGAGTCCGACAGGCGTCAGCACCGAGAATCGTCCGCCGACATTGTCGGGGATGACGTATGTGGGGTAGCCTTCGTTGACGGCTATGTCGTGCAGGGCACCTTTGCGAGCGTCGGTGATGGCAATGATGCGCTGTGAGGCTTCGGTCTTGCCGTACTTCTTTTCGAGGTGAGCCTTGACGATGCGGAAGGCTACAGCAGGCTCGGTAGTGGTGCCTGATTTGGAGATAACAGCTACGCTGTAATCCTCTTGGTCCAAGAGACTTATAAGTTGTGTATAGTAGTCTTCGCCTAGGGTGTGACCGGCATAGACAACATAGGGTTTGTCGCCCCGAACCATAGCGGCGAATTCCGACTGAAGGGCCTCGATGACCATGCGGGCACCAAGGTATGAACCGCCTATGCCGATGACCACAAATACCTTGCTTTTCGCGCTAAGACGGGCCACATCGGTTTTCATGCGGGAGTATTCCGCTTTATCGTAGTTCTCTGGAAGATTGACCCATCCAAGGAAGTCGTTGCCTTCAGCATCTCCGTTGAGCAGGTGCTCCTTGGCGTTAACTATCTCTGTTTCGATTTGATTGAGTGTGCCTTGCCCCATTTTCTCTACAATGTGGGCAGTATTAATCCTGATTTGCTCCATTTTTTTTGTTTTTTTGAGGGGTTAATATTCTAACTTTTAGGGCATAAAATGGTGTTACGAAAAAATTTTTTCAGTTGTAACTTCATTATTTTCTTCAAATTAACGAAGAAATAAAAAAAATATTTTCTACGAATGAAAAAATATATGTATTTTTGCAAAAAATTAATCGCTAGGAGAGCATTATTTAAAGAAACAAATAATAATAAAAAAAACATTTGATATGCTGAAAAAATTAATCAAGTTTGGCGTTGTGATGTCCTTGATGGTGACTTCTATGAACGCCTTTGCTCAGAACACCGGCAAGCCCGAGTATCCTCACTACGGCTTCTGGAGCAATTGGTCGATTGGTGCCTCCATCGACCTCAACAATCAGGCCTACATGAACGCTGGTGGCGACCTCGGCGGCTGGCGTAAGGCTACCAATGCTGGTATGGACATCTTCCTGCAGCAGAAGCTCAACCACGCCTTCGACTGGCGCATCCGCTTCGGCTTCCCCAGCTTCTGGGCTCCCATGCAGGGTCGCGATGGTTACTACAATGACCGTCACATGACCCTCACTCTCGACATTCTGTGGTCGATCAACAACTCGCTGATGGGTTACAACCCTGATCGTCGTTTCAACATCTACCTCTATGGTGGTGGTGGTCTCGCCCTGAGTGGCAACAGCAACGACGAGTTGTCTATTGCCAAGGAAGACTATGGCACTGTCGGTGTCGTCATCAACGGTGGTCTTGGTGCCAGCTATCGCTTCGGCGAGAGCCACAACATCTTCGCTGAGTACGGCTATGACATCAATGGCGATGCTCCCAGCCCCAGCCAGTTCTTCTCCAACGCTCTTCACAACACCAACCGTATCTTCCGTCTTGGTTACTTCTACTGCTTCGGTGTCACCGCTACCGACCAGGCCATTGCTGCCCAGAAGGCTATGCTGACCCAGGAGAACTTCGGTGCCCTGAACAGCCAGGTGAACAACCTCGACAACCAGCTTCGCAACAGCCGTAACAACGAGAAGAGACTTGAGAATCGCATTGCCGAACTCGAGGATCAGCTCGCCCAGGCTCTTGCTCAGGGCGGTAAGGGTGGCAACAGCGCTGCTGCCGACAGCCTCCAGGCCGTTATCGACCAGATCAAGGCCGACCAGCTCACTTTCTACGCTATGCCTTTCTCCGTCCAGTATGACGTCAACGAGTGGCAGGTCCCCGAAGAGGAAGACCTCAAGGTCAAGGCCGTCGCCCGCGTCCTCAAAGACAACCCCGATGTTAAGGTTCTCGTCGTTGGTTTCGCCGACTACACTGGCAGCGACAGCTACAACATGAAGCTCTCTGAGAAGCGTGCCAATGAGGTGAAGCGCCTCCTTGTCAAGAAGTATGGCATTGCTGAGGATCGTATCCAGACCGAGTACAAGGGTAAGAGTGTTGCCTTCGGCGACATCCAGTACGCCCTCAACCGTCGCGTCAGCTTCTATCGTGTGATTGAATAGTTCTCACAAACTATACCATAAAAGAGCGGGACTTCTTTGAAGCCCCGCTCTTGTTTTTATCCTGTTTGCAATTACTTTGAAACCACACGGTATTCGACTCGACGATTTTGTTGCCGTCCTTCTGAGGTGGCGTTGTCCGCTATGGGTTGGCTCTTGCCATAGCCGATGCTGGTAAGACGGTTGCGGTCAATACCTCTTTCTACCAGATAGTCTACCACGGCTTTTGCTCGCGCCTCAGACAGTTTCTGATTGTAATCTTTGGTACCTTGGTTATCGGTGTGGCCACGGAGCTCTATCTGCATGCTGGGATTGCTTTCCAGAAGCTCTTTCAACTTCATTAGTTCATTGTACGACTGTTGTAGGACTTCGCTTTCTCCTGTGGCAAAGAATATGTTTTCCAAGATGACTATTTTCCCTACGCGCACCTCCTCTGTTTTTGGGTTGGAGGTGGTTTCAATGCTGTCGAGGCATATTACCTCGATGTCGTCAATGTAGTAGTAGGCTCCGGGTAGTGGTGTGTTGGTGCCATTGGTACTAACAACATTTGACCTATTGAATGAATAGAAGTTGCCTATGGTGAGGAATCGCTCCCCACCTTTAGCAATGAATTCGCCACTTACTTCAATCCATTCTTTGGTATTGTCAATCACGTTTTCTGCAATGTTTACTACCTGTGGAGTGAAGAATGTTGCAATGCTTTGTGAGCCGTTGTTGCCTATGGCTTTCGATTCTTTTTCCATCAAGATGCCGCGTGCTGAATCTTCAATCCGTTCGGGAGTCAGAACTGCCCCCAAGGTTGCCACAGCATGTGGGGATTTCTCGGCCAGGCTGGTCCAAAAACTGACCCTGTAGCGCTTGCCTTTCCGCAAGGGTGTTTTGAGCTCGGTCTGAAGGTATTCTCGGTATTGCTCCTGTGAACAGTAGATACCGCAGTAGGCTGTACCGCTGTGGGCTTCTTGAAAGCCCATCTTGTTTCTTGGGACGTTGCATTCCCGGCCTCCGCATGCGTTGAAATAGTCGCTGCTGCCGCCGGTCGGCTGCCACCATGCATCGGCTTCGCGCATCACCCCCATGGCATCAATCTTTGTTGGACAATGCCGGTATTCCTCAAAGGATGAATTGTATACTAGGTTCTCGCCAGTTTGTGCTCTGAGAGGGATAATGGTGGCCAAGGCCATGAAGTATGCGAGACTAATCCAGTGCTTTTTCATGGATTGCTATGTGTTTTCATCATGCTCTCCCATAATAGTTCCGTAGTGCGTTCCCAGCTGAAGAGGGCCCTCTGTCGGCGGCCTTTCTCGATGAGACTTTGGCGTAGTGCCTCGTCGTCGAGGCTCACAATGGCATTGGCTATGCTTTCTGGGTTAGCTGGGTCGATGTACATAACCGCGTCGCCACCTACCTCAGGCATCGACGTTGTGTTCGATGCCACAACCGCCGTTTCGGCATACATGGCTTCCAGTATGGGGATTCCAAACCCTTCGAAGTAGGATGGGTAGACGAGCATCTGCGCCGCCGATAGCAGGGCTGAAAGGTCTGTTGGGTCCACATGTCCGGGCATGATGACGTCTTCTCGGTGTTGCATGTTGTCGTATGCTTCTGCCAGTTCGTCCTGCCACCACACCCGACTGCCAACCACTATCAGTTTTAGGTCAGGGTGCCCTTGTTGCTTGACTTTGTCGAAGGCTATAAGGAGGTTGGCCAGGTTTTTCCTTTTTAGTATTGTACTAATAAATATAATATATGGACAGTCGTTGGAGAAACGATGCCTGGTAGCAGCCTTCTCTTTGTCAGAGTGTGGATGGTAGTTGCTGTGGGCACCGTCGTATACCACATCGATTTTCGACGGGTCGATGCCGTAAGTCTCGGCAATGTCTTTTTTGGAGTAGGACGACACTGTGGCCACCCGTGTGGCATTGCGTGCAAAGCGTTGGAAGTAGTACCCCATATAGCGCTGGTGAGAAGGCTTCAAGTTGCCTGTGGCATGTTCGAAGTTGAGATCATGAATCACGGTCAACGTGGGTACTTTGGGATGTAGGGGCATCATGCCGTCAGGTGACAGGTATAGATCTATTTTGTATTTTTTCAGTGCCCTTGGTGTCGCCCATTCGAAATATAGATACCACAATACAGGATGCCTGGCCTGTGGGCAGAGCACAATTGGGGTGACATTGGCACCATAGATAAATGCTTGGTCGGGTTTTCGGTCGAAGAAAAAGAAAAAATGGTGCTCTGGATGGTTGATCACCATTCTTCGGGCGGTTTCGGCGGTGAACCATCCGATGCCGTCCATCTTGCCCTTCAGTAGCAGGCGTGTGTTGATGGCAATACGCATTATCTTCTGCTCTTGATGGTTTCGTCGATTACGCGTGGGAAGTATTCTTTCTCCAGTAGGTGTATTTTGGCAGCCAAACTGTCGGGAGTCTCATCAGGGTCGACGGTGCATCGTGCTTGGAATAATGTGGTTCCACGGTCGTAGTGCTGATCGACGATGTGGATGGTGATGCCGCTCTCTTTCTCGTGGTTGGCCACAACGGCTTCGTGTACATGGTGACCGTACATCCCTTTGCCGCCATAGTTGGGTAACAGGGCAGGGTGGATGTTGATGATACGGTCGGGATAAGCCTCGAGCATCGATTGCGGCACTAGCCACAAGAAGCCAGCAAGAATCACCCAGTCGGCTTGTTTTTCACGCAGGTAGTCCAATACGGCCGTGCTTTCGTAGAAGTCTTTACGACCAAAATATCGTGCTTCGACACCCAGGTTCTTTGCCCGTTGGGCGATGTAGGCGTCTTTTACGTTGTAGATGATGCAGGCTACCTCCACATCCTTGCGGCCGGCAAAGTATTCGGTAATTTGTTGTGCATTGGTTCCGTTCCCAGAACCCAGTATGGCTAGTCTTGTCATATCAAAGGGGTGCTTTTCAATTTCAAATTGCAAAGATAAGAATAAATATTGATACTATGTAAAAAAAATGAGGAATCAGCAAAAAACGTTTTGAGTTGATACAATTTATGGCGTCAGAAAAGTATGCAATTTTGCAAATTTTTATTAAAAATTCTCACTTTTTGCAAGGAAAAACGTGATAAAAAAGATAAAAAAAATATCGTTTTTGATAATGTCATCTTACTTGTTTATAGTGATTTACCTATTCTTGTTGACAAATAAAATGTTAAAAAATGTTTATATGTCAAAAAAAATTTGTTTCTTTGCACTCAGTTTTATCAATTAAAATTAAAAGAAAATGTCAGAAATTGCAACCAAAGTAACAAGCATTATCACCGACAAACTTGGTGTTGAAGAAAGTCAGGTCACTCCCGAAGCCAGCTTCACCAACGACCTTGGTGCAGACTCTTTGGACACCGTCGAGCTGATTATGGAGCTCGAAAAGGAATTCGACCTTTCGATTCCCGATGAGGAAGCTGAGAAGATTGTCACCGTTGGCGACGCTATCGCTTTCATCGAAAACGCGAAAAAGTAACCTTACAAATTAAGTCTGCTCTTTCCGCTTTATGGAGTTGAAAAGAGTTGTTGTTACAGGTCTCGGCGCGCTCACCCCTATAGGCAACAATGTTCCTGCTTTGTGGGACTCGTTGATCAAAGGAGTGAGCGGAGCCGGGCCGATAACACATTTCGATGCCTCTAAGTTCCGTTGCCAGATAGCATCGGAACTTAAGGGTTTCGACCCTTTGAACTTTTTTGACAGGAAAGAGATGCGCCTCCTCGACGGCTATACTGTTTATGGTCTAGTTACTGTTGAAGAGGCTATGCGCGATTCCGGTCTCGACGATACCAATGTCGACAAAGACCGTTTTGGCGTTATTTGGGGTTCTGGCATGGGCGGTGTGAAAAGTTTGCAGGATGAGTTGCGAGAATTCGCACTCTCCGATGGCAATCCACGTTTCAGCCCTTATTGGATTCCCAAAGTTATTGTCGATATTTGTGCCGGCCAGATAGCTATTCGATATGGTTTGCGTGGCCCCAATTACAGTACTACTGCGGCATGTGCAACATCGGCAGTCGCCATCGGCGATGCGTTCAACCTTATCCGTTTGGGCAAGGTGGACGCCATGGTTGCCGGCGGCTCCGAATGTGCTGTTGTTGAGGCGGGCATCGGCGGCTTTGGCAACATGCGTGCCCTCTCTACTCGTAACGACGACCCACAGACTGCTTCGCGCCCGTTTGACAAAGACCGCGACGGTTTTGTCCTAGGCGAAGGATCAGGCGCGCTCATCCTTGAGGAACTGGAACATGCCAAGGCCCGTGGCGCCCATATCTATGCAGAGATAACTGGTACCGGTCTCTCTGCCGATGCCTATCATATCACCGCCTCCCATCCGGATGGACTCGGTGTCATCAGTGCTATGCGTCAGGCGGTGGAAGAATCGGGCATGAAAGTGACGGATGTCGATCATATCAATACCCACGGCACTTCGACGCCCATCGGCGACATCTCGGAGCCTAAAGCCATCATGGGGCTCTTTGGAGACTATGCCTATAAGATTGCCATCAACTCCACTAAGTCGATGACTGGTCATCTCCTCGGTGCTGCAGGTGCTGTCGAGGCCATCGCAACCATCCTCACCATTAAGAACGGGATTGTTCCCCCAACGATCAACCACTTCACTGATGATCCGCAGATTCCTGCCCTCGACTTCACTTTCAACAAGGCCCAGCAGCGTGAGGTCAATTTCGCCATAAGCAATGCTTTTGGCTTTGGCGGTCACAATGTTTGTCTTGCCTTCAGAAAGTACTAGCCCACATGTTTTTTCGCCGTAAGAATAACGAGAGCAAGGAATTCAACAGTTTCTTTAAAAATATCCTTGGCTACACTCCGCGACATACGAAGTTGTACCACGTAGCTTTTATCCATCGTTCTCTCTCGACGCAGCATAATGGTCATCGTGTCAATAATGAGCGTCTTGAGTATCTTGGCGATGCCGTGCTGAGTGCCGTGGTGGCGGATTACCTTTACAAGAAGTACCCTTTCCAGGGCGAAGGGTTCCTGACGGTTCTGCGTTCCAAGATTGTAAGCCGCGTCAGCCTCAATAAGTTGGCTAACAAGATTGGGCTTGTTGCCCTTATTGAGTACCAGCATGATGGCTCAGGTGGGTTTAAGTCCATTGGCGGCGATGCTTTCGAGGCGTTGGTGGGCGCCATGTATATTGACAAGGGCTACAAATTTACGCGCCGTGTTCTTATCGACCGTATCCTTTGCACCTATCTCGACGTGGAATCCATTGCAACCACCGACTGGAACTACAAGAGCAAACTCATTGACTGGGGACAGAAAAACCGCCGGAAAGTCACTTTCGAAGTGGTTCGGACCTTCGTCCAGGGCAATGCAGGACGTCGCCAGTACGAGAGCCTCGTGAGCATTGACGGCGTGGCGCAGAAGTCCGCCATCGATTTCTCCATCAAAGCCTCCGAGCAACTTGCTGCTGAAAAGACCTATAAGGCCCTTGTCTCCGAGGGTGTTATTCCTGCTGCCACAAACTAGTCCGCATCCTGTGAGGCGGATGTTCATAGCGTTGTTACTGTTGTTGCCTGCACCTCGGGTTTTTCCCCAATTTGTTTCTGTGCCATTGTCTGCCCGCAGCAGCGCTATGGGTGGATGCATCCTGAGTGACGAGCACGAACGCTACGTGGCTATGGGTTATCGCTATGGTTTTGCCACCGCAGGTCTTGCCACTGCTCGTATCGATGCATCTTTTCCCCTTGGCAGTCATGGCCTTCTACATGCCGGCTACAGCCATCTTGGCGACGCCGACTACGCCGAGCATCAAACCCTTGTGGGCTATGCTATGCAAATCAGCACCAAGCTTGAGGTTGGCGTCGAGGCGACTTGGCACCTTCAAGCCATTGCCGACGGCCACTACGACAACCATCACTATCTTTC
>JAEEGL012740999.1_pt1 | contig 12807 bp, 11 predicted proteins | sample 9134231 | NCBI WGS metagenome assembly JAEEGL01 (sample SAMN16246548, study PRJNA631951) | gut metagenome | biome: gut microbiome; feature: rumen; material: fiber-attached | host: Bos | place: Iran: Karaj | collected 2018-10
CTCATTTCATCCTTAACCCCCTGGATATACACTTCCAGGCTTTGTTTCATTTGGCGCTTTTGGTCTTCTTTCTCTTGGTATGAGAGCTGGGAATGGTCTATTGTCGCTTCACAATAATGCGAAATGTTATCTTTGATGATAGCTATCTGGCATTCAGTTATAGGGCCACACATAAAGTTCGCCCCAAGATAACCGGCCAACACGCCTTTGAAGTATTGCTCTCCCATGATCCATCCTTCTTACATCATACCTCAGCCTTCATACTACAGACCTCGGTCTTCTTTACGGTACAAAGAGAAACGAGCAGAACTGCCACAAACCAACAAATAACCCTTTTACACTCATTTTATTTCCCTTTTGCAGCAACACGTAATCCATTACCTAATCGTAGGAAGCACACTCGGGTTGCATCCATTGGGAATATCATGAAATGCTTCATACCCTCCATTGTATTACGGAAAAGAGAAATAGCCTTCACAAGAAGATATGGATACTTTGAATAATAAGACTTGTCCTTATTATGACCGAAGTTGCCACTATCCAACACTAACTCCAAAATCCTTTCTGCCTTCTTTTTAAAGTTAGCATTAAGGTCAACGTCAACGTTGATGAGCGGCAAAGAATCCCTTGGGAATCCAAGATAATCTATTGCCAAAGCTCCGAACGCTTTCCACTCGCTCATCAGTCCCATTTTCCGAATCCGTGATTCTAAAAGTCCGTAGTTCAGCGATTCTCTATAAGTCCATAGCAACCTGCACCAGTCACAAATCTGCCTTAGGCCTATACCTCCCATAAAAAAATGCTGAAGAATATGAGTAAAGACATATACCACATCTTCGTCAGCAGCCGGCAAATAAACTTCAGTTTCACCATTCTTCCAGACGCGAATTCTATGTTTTTCAAAAATATCCTTCTGGATAACATCCAACTCACTATCAATCCTTTTTCCTAGACCACCTCGTAATGTACCATGTATTTCTACATCCCATGGCATGATAGTCATAGCTTTATGTTTGGTATAAGGATTCTCATCTTGTACATTATCAGCTATTCCTTTTAGATAAGCATCAGCATCTTCATATCCTTTTTCATATAACAAGTAATCAACGTCCCCGGAAGATCTCCACAAAGGTCTTTCATAACACTGAGCAATCCCCTGTCCTTTCATTAAAAGTGGGATAACCCCCACGACATTCAATTTATTATTCATTATCTCAATGAACCTGTTCATCGAAATATTTCTCTGCTCTAATTGCAGTGCGGAACCGACGAAAGTCAATATATCTTCTTTGGGAACCTGTGCGTCTACGACATGATCAAAGCCCGCTGCAATAAGTCCGGTCACAGACTGTTCTTCTGCCAATAAATAAACCTTCTTGAAATCAACACCTTCAAAATTCGAAGGCCAGATATCTTTTTCCCAAAGTCCAGCTCGCAATAGTGCAAAGAAAGCAGCGGTATTACACTCCATCTTTTTCACGGGACAATAACTTTCTCCCCCATGTTCCTTTCTGCGTCAATCTTTACATTAGAGGCTTTAATTGCAGGAGTATTCTTTGTGTAGTTAAACACGTTCTTCGACACGTTGAACCGGTAACTTGCAGGCAATGACATTTGTGAGGACACACTTACGTATGGCGTTTTGATAGTTGCCTTACTGCTGAACAAATTATCTTCTACGGTTAACATTGCGGCGGCCTTTGCCACATCGTCTTTTGAAAGCCCCTTCATGGTATATTTTATCTGATTATCCTGGGGCATTCCTGCATTGAACACGCAGTCCTTGACAGACACCAGTGCATTCTGACAGTCTAGTCCAACCACGCAATTATCAAACAGGCACGACTCAAACTTGGTCACATGTGTTAGTAAAGATGTATTGATAATATCCATTATTCGTACCGCTCGTTGCGTATTTCTCATCCGGCAATTGCGGAACACAGTCATACCATTATTCCCGAATACCCTGATGAGATAATGATCATCCGGATTACCCTTTGCATTGTCTTGGAAATCACAATCAATGAATTGGATCATTGCTATGTCTGCATTTTCAGGATTTGGAACACTGGCTTGAGGATTCTTCCGAGTGATATTCACTGAAACAGCATAATTAGGAAGTTTCATATCTTCTCCCCAGTAGGAACTTACGTTACTTATCGTGATATTCATAGCAGATCTTGCGTTCCCGGCATCTCCTTGGTAAAGCTCTATTACTTCCCGTACATTCCGACAGAATACATTTTTCACCTCGATATTATAAGCACCTGCTGTGCGAATATACCCGTATTTTGTCGTTGGCCTGTCAGATCCGTTCACATCGTGCACACGCACATTATACGGCATCAATCCATAGTAATCTTGATAAGGCCACGACTTTATACTATATTTGGATTTAATCTCCGAACCTTTCAAGGGGCCTAATGCTGATTCTAGGTTCACCAACGACGACACGTTACCTGTCCAGTTGATATTTCCTATTTCGATGTTATAGCAATTCCCCAACACACTGAATGGTACAAAAGATTCTCCCTTGACCGAGTCGGTCATACCGGTTATATTAAGAATGACAATATCATGGTTGGGTTCTATGGTGGTAACATGTGGGCCACCAATTTCCACAAAACTACCACATGAATTCTTTCTCCCTTTCTGAGCGCCAATCCTGTATTCGCAATTACGCAAATCAATCCTGCTCGATTCTCTCATGGCGATTACGGGTGAACAGCGATGTCTCAGTTTATCGTAAGTGTCAATGTTGTCTATAATCATTGCCCCCCCGAAGTCTATTGTTAAGTCTTGTTCGTAGCGCAAATCCAGACCTTCTTTCACAGTATAGGTGTCCTTCTCTACATGGATAACTCTTTTGTGGCTTCTCTTTACTATCTGCATTTTGTCATTATACCAGCAACTGCAGAAGTTCCTAAGTAACACCATTAGGTCTGTTTCTTTGTCTGTGAACCAACGTGTATAGATATCTTCATTCGACGGACAACCAATTATCTTGCAATTAAAGTCTGCATCTCCCTCTATATAGCAGCCGTTTATATCAATGGTTCCATTATTCAGTCTTCCGCCAGAAAACCTCAATGCACAACCATCTGGCATTTTCACTCTAACATCCTCTAAATTGATGTCATTTCTGATTTCATAGAGTGTATTAGCATGTACTACCTGCTTGGCAAATGGCTGTTCACTATTGATTAATACATAACCAAATGTATCTGACGAACGGCTATTCGCTTCACTTTTTTTATTCGCATTTGCCACTATAGGCAGCATTAGGGCATATACGAATATAATTAGGCTTATCCTGTTCGTAATTTGTTTATAATTAAGCATTATTCATCGTCTCTTTTGAAGAAGCAATCAGTTCATTTAATATCCATGTGCATTCCTTCCCAACTAATGAATAGCAGATGCTGATAACTGTATAAATAATCATCTTCAGATCATACCACAAACCAGCCTTTTGTACATAGGTGTATTCCAGTTCACGACGTGTAGGATATACCTTATCCATATATTCCTTCTCTTCGGTTATCTGGTCACCATAGATATAGTCATACAATGCAGCGGGCCCACTCAAGCCAACCGGAACCTTTGCGGCTTCATTCCACTTGCCATAGCGGAACAAATCAAACTGATCTTCCGCTACCGGACGAGGGCCAACAATGGACATAGTCCCATTTAAGATGTTAATCAACTGTGGCAACTCATCAATCTTGGCCTTGCGTATAAAGTGACCAAATGGAAAGATCCGATCCTCATCCGGTCTAAGAGAGGCTTCCGCACCCTTCTTTGGGGCTTTCAGCACTCTCATAGACCTGAATTTATACATTCTAAAAGGTTTGTTCCCCTTTCCTATACGATTAGCTTTGTAGAAAACCGGTCCCCAATCACTAATCAGTATTCCTATCATGGTCAATAGGAATATCGGGGATAAAACTATGAGCGCCAATAGCGCACAAATAAAATCAAATAATCTTTTTATTATATGATACATTCTTTAACAGCATTAAAGACTGTTACAAACCCATCTGGTTCAAACAATCCTGAAATTACTTATCACGTCCATTGGCTCCCAATTTAGAGTTTTTTTTGCCTTCTCATTGGAGTAAGTATTGGATTTTGTCAATTGCTCCAATCTATGACTATCTATAGGCAACACTCCGACCAAATCTCCAATCTTGGCTAGGCACCATGCCATCCAATAAGGGATAGAAAGTGGCTTGTGTTTTTTGCCCAGTTGTTTACTGATACTATCACTGAGCTCTTTATAAGAAGGATGATTATTGTCACATACATTATATATGCCACCAACATTCTCAATTTTTGGCACCAAATGGGCAATATCATGGATCATCATTAAGCTTTTACGCGTATGACCACCAGCAATATTCACATAGTACCCCTTCGAGATTCCATTAATCATCGCTTTCAGGTTACCCGGTGGATTCGGGCCAACCATCAACGATGGACGCAAGATTCCGAGTATTACCTTTTTCTCTTCTGCCCATTTAATAAGGAATTCTTCAGCCTGAAGCTTACTGATTGCATAGTGGGTTGAGGGATTCTTGGGAAACGTCTCGTCAATGTCCTCGCCAACAGCCAATCCATATACATCAAGAGTACTGATAAAGATAAAAGATTTTGGCAGCCCCGCCTTCTCTAATGCTTTGCAGAGATTTACTGTTCCCTGATAGTTTACATCATAAAAAGCTTTGATCTCAGCCTCTGTCTTGGGATATATGTGAGCCTTTCCAGCAGCATGAAGCACTACATCATAACGCTCCGGCAAATCAGGAACTCCTGACACCAAATTTGCCTTAATCATATCACAATCGGTAATGCCAATCGTAGTGACTTCGTAGGACTTATCTAAAATTGGCTTTACATTGGTTCCAAGAAAACCAGTTCCACCGGTAAATAACAATTTCTCCATTATTCGGTCCTTTCAGAAATTTGTTTAATAACTTTGGTTGGATTACCAACTGCTATCGTATATGGTGGGATGTCTTTTGTAACAACTGACCGCGCACCTACAATAGCACCATCACCAATTGTTACTCCCGGCATTACCATAGTCTCCATGCCCAACATAACACCCTTTCCAATATGTACTTCCCCTGTTCGATATTTTAAGTCAGCCGCGTTATCACCAACACAATAACCTGTTAAATCCCTCTGATGGCAAAGAATACGACAGCCAGAAGTAACATGGGCATAATCATCAATATAAATCAAATCTGCGTGCCAGATATCCATCCTGACATATTCACCGATGAATACGTTTTTACCCACGCGACATCCTATCCTCCTTAACAAAAAGGCTCTGGTTTTTCTCGGCGCTATTGGTTGGAGTATTGGCCAATCCATCATCATCTTCAGGCGTTTTTTTTAATATTGCCAAAGAAATTCTTTATAACAATCCAAAGGCTTACTTGACCATATTATTCAACTGAGTAATTAAGCCCAAGCTTTCTAATAAGCTTGAATGATGTACTAAGCTTATGCTGCTCCATTATGCCGCACTCCTTTCCCCGCTCCAAGCGGCATTAACGGTGAGCGGCAGCAAACTCTCGACTAAGAATCTGCCCCCCCACAGGCTCCCTTTGGGGTATTTCTCTGATTACTCTGGCGGGCCTTCCCGCAGCTACAGTCCATGCAGGAACATCCTTGGTCACGAGTGAACCCGCCCCAACAATAGCACCTTCACCGACCGTGACTCCAGGCATCACAAAACTCTCCATACCTATTAGGCAACCCTTTTTTAGAATAATCGGCTTTATCGTATACCCTAAATCAAGATAGTTGTCTCCCACACAGTAATTGGAAAAATCTCTTTGGTGGCACAATAACCTTGATCCACTGGCTATACTTACATCATCCTCTAAAGTAATCATATCCGCATGCCATATATCAACCCTAACATATTCACCAATAAATACATTCTTACCCACATGGCAGCCAATCCTTCTTAACAAAAAAGCACGTACTTTTCTTGGGGCTATAGGCTGAAGAATTGGCCAATCCATCATCATCTCCAGGCGTTTTTTTCTAATGTTGCCAAAGAATTTTTTAATTGCACCCCAAAACGAAACATTGCCGTAGGCCTCTTCAGAATATTTTAACCCAAGCAACCTTAGCAAACGATATGTCAAACTGACACTTTTCTTTTCCATACCTATTCTTTCTCTAAAATATTACAAAGATTATTAATACACATATCCAATTGATAATTACGCTCAAAATACTTCCTTCCATTTTCTCCTTTCTTTTTGAATCCTTCTTGGTCAGTAAGTACGCTGTCTTTAATCACAAAGGCGAGCGATTTTGAATCTCCTGCTGGCACAGAATATCCGCAATCAGCCTCCTGTATAATGTCGGCGCCTCCACAACCAATCATCGCTAAAACAGGTTTTCCTGCTGACATATATGATTGGAGTCTGGCCGGCACAACCGCTTCAAGATGAGGGAATCCTGCACGGAGGGTAACTAACATGGCATCAGCTTGCTTATAGAATGCCGGCATGGCCTTAAACGGATATTGACCTAAGCATACAGCTCTGTCTTCTAATCCGTTTTCTTTGATAAACTCCTCCAACCATTCTTTACGAGAACCGCCACCTACAAACACCCAATTCACTTCTGGGACATCCTTCAATCCTAACATTACTTCTGTTACAGCTTCCAAATTTTGCGATTTCCCCAAATTTCCGGCAATCATAATCTTAAATCCACCAAGCAAATGTGGTATTTCATACGAGTCGTCCATTTTTAAAATATCATCACTCCAATTAGGGAAATATATTATTTTATCACTATAATCCCTCTTTGAATTGATTAGAGACTCAAACCTCTTACTACTTATTAACAACTTATCACAGTTCTTGTAAATATGCTGCACAAATCTGTCTACAATATCTATTATCTTTTCATTCTTAACACCAGCGGCAGAACGTAGTGCATCAGGCCAGATATCAAGGACCCACATATATACTGGTATCCGTTTAATTTTCTTCATCAGAATAGCTGGAAAGGCCTGAAATATCGGAGATAACTGTTGTACTATTATGGCATCATACTTTCTCCATAGAAAGAAGAAAAGAACATATAAACTTGCAAAAAAAGGATAACTCAAATAATTCAACACCATCAATAATTTATTTGACTCACCTCTAGGGAATTGGAATGCCCTATAAACTCTCACGCCATTAATAGTCTCAATCCTTTTTTTGAATACTCCATAACCTTGAAGGTACTTCCCTCCTGGATAATTTGGTATACCTGTAAGAACATCAACCTGATATCCTCTTTTTGCTAATTCAAAAGCGATGTCATTACCCTTAAAATTTTCCGGGTAGAAATATTGTGATACTAATAGTATTCTCATAGATCTATATACGTAGTCTTCCCGTCAAGTCCTTTCAATGCACGCCCGCTGAAATATAAACGCTCCAGTTTCTTTATGCCGTAATATTGAGGGAACTCAAACGTCCCAAATTGAAATAGTGTAGCGGGAAGCCAGTCTTTCTTTGCTTTGAATCTCTCTTCCCAGTGCAAACCGTCTTTACTCACCCAAAGGTGAGCATACTTATCTGTATTGACTTTAGATGGTTCAACGGTTGTTGAGACGAATGCCACATCTCCTACCTGACCTCCTTTGATGACAGATCCTTGCACTTTTTGCAGTTCAGTTATCTCTAATGTCTTGCGATCAAACTTCTTTATAACATTCTGTTCATACTGAGTGTCCGTTCCAAAGACGATGAAGTCTTTATAGAAGAACAACTGGCAAGTACGGTATTCTTGGCCACCGCGAAAAACTTCCTTGAAAGTTTTGAACTCATCTTCAGTATATCCTATGATGCACTCATTCTCTCTGTCGCCAGTTGTCACCCAAATACGGTTAGTGTATGGGTCAAGGAACAGACCGTGGATATGATTGATATTGCCTTCTTCAAATGTATAGGCTATTTGCCAGGACTTTGCGTTATCTTCAGAACAATAGATATGCACTGCCTGCTTCTCCATATTCTGGAAGTACTCTCCAAAGTAAAAGATGCCCGATGGTGCTATACAGATTTTCAAAGGTTTAGACCCCCGGGGAATATCAAAAACCTTATGACATTTCTTATCAGTTGGATTATATGAAAAAAAACACTTCTTGGCAACAATCAAATACCCTTTGTTAAGGCGAAATAATCCTGTTATTTCTGAACGAAATAAACGCCGGAGGTAACAGTTGCCAGATAGTTTTGTATAAAATTCATCGTGAATGGTTGTAAAGGGAGAAAGAGAATTATTGGTCTTATCAAACTGGAATAATTTATAACCTCTTGCTACAACGCCCGTATTATCTCCTATAAAAAGAGTCTTTCCTAATAACATATCTACTATTTACCAAGGCAAGTTTTTATGACATCAAAGAGCTCAGAAACTGAATGGGTCTTAATAATACTATCTGTATTCAAAGAAGGGAATGTATCAAAGAAGTTCTGATCCAGAGCGTTTGTTATAATAGCAATGGGTTTCGAATCATTATAGACAGCCTCTAACAATGTCGTTGATTTCCTGGCAATACAAATATTATTAGTTAGCGACATATTATAGTCAGTAATTATATCAAGTTTTAATCCTTCGTAATCAGCACGCTTATCTGCAGGATGTAACTTTAAGTATAATTTTATCCCCACACCCGCCAGCAAAGGTGCTAATTCTTCTATAATATGATAATGAATATATACCTCACGTGGCTCAGTAAAGAAAACGACCATTTGAGGATGTGGCTCACTTTTGTCTAACTTGAACATCTTTCGAGCGACTTCTTCATCCCACTTAAACTTGTCCGTCTTATATAATGAGTTCAAATATGTTGAAGCCTCTTTTCCTGTAGTATAACAAAACTCGCAAGAGAATCCTTTAGGAAATTTGTAGCCATATTCCAGTCCGTGTGGTATGCATATCGTCTTGATCCCATATTTTTGAGCAATCTTTTCTTCGACTACAGAATACCTGTCAAGATTACTACCTGTGTAATACGTTTTATTGTTAAAGTTGCAAAGATAATGATCAAGCAGTTCGGAAAACAGTTCCGTATGCACAGCTCGTTTGGCATACCATTGATACATCAGACTAACCGTCCCTGCTCCTACCAAGGGAGTATAAAATCTCTTAATGGTCTTGAAATCTTTCAGTGATTTAAAGTAAGCAGATATAATCCAGCGGACTCTTTCCATTCTAGAGTACAATCTATAGATAGAATCTTTTGAAAAAACATCTTCATATTCTTTATGAATATTACTGAATTTCTTAAACCGCTGAATTGATTGTTTTGACCTCTTTCTTAATACAGTAAACTCATCAAAAATCTCAATTCTCTTCTCAGTTTGAGGTATTCTTAATAGTTGATAAAAGATATAAGAAAAAGTGGCAAAATTAACCAACAAGCAACGTGTTCTATGCCATAGGCAATTAAGTGCGACATTTCCTTGCACTCTTATCCCTTTTTGTTTCCCAATACTATGGGCGAAATATCGCAAGTCCAAGTCCGGTTTTTCAAAAATTATGTTATCAATCTCAGGGTGGTTCTGCACATAATACTCAAGTGTTAAATATTTCTGAACTTGATAAACAAACATTTCATTGACGCAATAATGGTCAACATAGAAATCATCCGCCCGCTTATCTGAATATTCCAAGAAATTTTTTGAGAACAAATCCTCCCGTAAGGTTTCTTTGTTATCTAAAATCAGTTTATTTCCTGTTATCTTTAAAGTACTCATACAATACTATAATCAATTTGTACTACATTAATTATCTTTTCACGCGTCCACTTGCATCTCCCCCCATCAGGTTCTCCACCTCCGGAACGGTAACCCAGTTATAATCTCCTTTCAAAGTATGCTTCAAGCAACTGGCTGCTGTTGCAAATTCCAATGCCTTATGGTCATCCTGATAATGGAGCAGGCCAAAGATGAGTCCACCCATAAATGAGTCGCCACCACCGACTCTATCAACAATGTCTGTTATATCATAGCGGCGGGATTCTATCAGTTCCTTTCCATTATACAAGACCCCACCCCAGGTATTATGGTTTGCATTGATGGCCCCACGGAGCGTCACCACCATCTTCTTGCAACAAGGGAAACGTTCCATCATCTGCTGGCATACACTCAGGAAACTGCTTTGGTCAACAGTGCCATTAGTCTTGGCGGCATCAAAATCTTTTGGTTTGATGCCAAACACCTTCTCACAGTCTTCTTCATTGCCAAGAATGATGTCAGAACCAGCTACCATCTCTGGCATCACCTCTGCAGCAGTCTTGCCATATTTCCAGAGATTACCGCGATAGTTAATATCGCAACTGACCGTTACACCTAATTCATTGGCGGTCTTGATGGCCTTTAAACATTCCGCAGCGGCATTGGCTGAAAGAGCAGGAGTAATACCAGTCCAGTGGAACCAGGTGGCATCCTTCAGAATCTCTTTCCAATCAATAGAACCAGGGGCTACGGTAGCAATAGAACTGTCTTCACGATCATAGTAAACCTTTGATGGACGGGCGTTGCTACCTGTCTCCAGATAGAGAATACCCATACGTTTACCGGTTCTTTGGATATGTTCAACACCAACCTTATGTCCACGCAAATCCATAATGCAACGTTCTGCAATAGGATTGTCTGGCAAGCAAGTGATATAATCAGTTTCCAAACCATAGTTGGCCAGCGACACAGCCACATTGGCTTCTGCTCCAGCATAACTCACATCAAACCTGTTCGCTTGAATAAGTTTAAGGTAATCAGGTGCACCAAGACGCACCATTATCTCACCAAAGGTTACTATTTTCATCTTAGTCTATTAACTGGTATATAGATGTCACATCAAGGGTCTTGTAAATAGACGGTGTGAGTGACTTCATCTGTGAACGACGGGTCTTTGCATAACCCATGAATATCTCATTATTCTCGTGCGTAAGAGCCACTTCCTTTTCTGAAAGCACACTGCCCGGATAGCCATCATAGCCTACCAAATAAACCTCACCATCAGTCAGATTCAAGCCCAACTGGATTGCTATAGTGGTTACAGAGTCCTTGTATGTATCAATGAAGGTAATCTCCTTTAATTCATACGTTGAGGATTCAGCATACTCCGGGACCTCAGTTCCCATTGTACGTGGATAAGGCGGAAGGATGCAAGTTCCATTGTATTTGGCTTTACCTACATTTGCGGTCAAGCGGTGGCCCTCATTACCAACCAAGCAGTAGAAGACAGGTTCCTTGCGACCCAAGAACAGCTTTGCATGACGGGCTGTTGAAAGAACAATAGCAGTATCAGGGTTCTTATCCAGATACTCGTGTATAGCTTCCACGTGTTCAGCCACAGTGTTGCCGCCACCAATCACCAGCACCTGTTTGAACTTCTTAGATACTTCCAAAACAGGATACTTGGCGTTGTCTTCTTTCTTGTCCTTCTTGTTGTCAAGCGCGCGAACAATGCTGTTAAAGGAATACACACGGTTGCTTACCCAGTCCATCACTTCCTTCTGCGGGAAAGAGTTGGCACCAGAAATCATATAAGGAAGGCTGGTTCCCCAACGGTACTTTTCATAGAGCGGTGTGAATGCCTGAATGGCATCACCAAGTTCGTTGAAGTTAACTTTTAATCCTTTGTGTTTGTTTAGGAATGTTAGCAGCAGTTCCATATTAAGGTTGCCAGCACCACGTCCCATACCCAAAATGGTAGCATCCACACTATCCACACCACATTCAATAGCAGTTAGTGTGTTGATGAGTCCCAACTGGAGATTATTATGTCCGTGGAAACCAATCTGACAGGTAAGATACTTTTTTAAATTAGCAATAATAGCTTTAACCTCTTCAGGCGTTACACTACCGTAGGAGTCCACCATATTGAAAATCTTAACAGTACCATTAAGACAAGGCAGTTTCTCAAACAAGCCTTCATACTGATTCCACTTGGACATATACATCACATTGAAGGCAACCTCAAAACCGTACTCTTTTACCTTCTCCGCCAACACAGCGGCACGCTCCAGATTCTTTGGATCAACCGCCATACGGATCATATCCACCACACCTTTTAATGGTGCAATGAGTTTTTCCAGATCATCTGGCTTAGTACTCTTTTCATTGAGCATCACAGCCAGTTTCTGCTTTGAGTTCTTGCGAATGTGTTTTAGCACGGAAAGCGGGCAGTAGCCAAACTTTCCGTTATACTCCTTCAACGGGTTATTCCGGTAACCTAGTTCAAGGTAGTCAATCGGTAGTCCGTTCATGGCGCTTATATAAGCGTCCACGACCTGTGCATTGAAGTCCCAATTGGTGTAGTAACCACCATCCCTCAATGTGCAATCCAGTATTTGCATAGCTTTACTTTTGCAGCTTGGCTGCCATTATTTCATTAACCTTTTTCAAATCGTTGGGCGTATCAACCGCTACAGTCTCACTATCCACCTCAATGTACTGAACTTTGTAGCCATTCTCAATGAAGCGGAGAATCTCAATATCTTCAATGGCCTCAATCTTGGCCTTACCGTATTTCTTACCATACTCACAATAGAATTTCAAAGCAGCAGGGGTAAAACCATACACACATACCTGCTTGTAGTAAGCATAGTCAATACTACCCTTAGGATAAGGAGCGGTAGAACGGGTCAGATAGATACCAATACCTTCTTTGTTGGTAATGACCTTAGGAACGGTAAAGTTCACCACATCCACAGGATCGTTGATCTTGGTCATCAGGTTGGATACCTGAAGATCAGGATTGTCAAAGAAAGGC
>JAEEGL013282988.1_pt1 | contig 12807 bp, 9 predicted proteins | sample 9134231 | NCBI WGS metagenome assembly JAEEGL01 (sample SAMN16246548, study PRJNA631951) | gut metagenome | biome: gut microbiome; feature: rumen; material: fiber-attached | host: Bos | place: Iran: Karaj | collected 2018-10
TATATGATTTTCTATAAATAACATAGAATATAGTTATTGCAAATATAAACAGTGCTGCAAAATCAAAGTGTAATATTACACCTAAAAACATATTCATCACTTCCTTTCTTAATTATTTTTTAAAAATTCAACATATTTTTTGAAAGCTAGAGGCTTTGAGAAATAAAAACCTTGAATATAATCAGCTCCATATTTTTCAAATAATTTAAGCTGAGCTTCAGTTTCTACGCCCTCTACTACTGTCTTTTTATCTAATTCTTTGACTAAATCAAATGAGAAGCCTAATATCTTTTTAATGCTTTCATCTTCACATTCATCTACCAATGATTTATCAATTTTAATTATTGATATTGGTAATGTAGAGAATCTGTTAATATTTGAATAACCAGTTCCATAGTCATCAAGCGATAATTCAAATCCCATATCAACTAGTCTATTTAAATTCCTACTGATTTCAGCCTGGTCATTTAAATCAAATGATTCAGTAATTTCTAGATTAATTTTTTTAGTATCAATATTATATTTTTCCTTTAATTTTTTAATTCTTTCAACCAAAATCTTATTAGCACATTCTGCCATTGATAGATTAATTTCTATATAATCCAAACCTAACTCATCAAACTGTGGACTAGATACAAATTTAAATACCTCTTCCATTACAAAGCCATCAATTTCAGCAATTCTTCCGCTATATTCAGCATATGGAATAAATGAATTTGGTGGAATAAATCCATATTTTTTAGAATTTAATCTAACTAACGCTTCTGCAGTTTTAAATTTCTTATCCTTTACAGAATAAATCGGCTGATAGAATACTACAAATTCATTTTCCTTTAAACCAGTATCAATTATTTTTTCTAAGTGATTTTGAAGTATTAATTCTTTATTATTTTTTACATCACTATATTTAATATATTCCTCATCTAGCTTAATTGTTTGTCTATAATTATTAACAAAGTTTAGAGCTTCATCAGCATTTTCAAAATCATTAAATGGTTCAAAATAACAAAATTTATATTTAGTACCAAAATTTGAAAAACTACCATTTGAAACATCCGTACGATATATATCCATAGGATTTTTGTGTGGATAATTCTTCTTATTACATACAACTGCATAATAACCATTATTTAAAGAATATATATCATCCTTACTTTTTCTTATCTTCTTAAATTTTACAATAGTCTTAGAGATTTTCTTCAAATACTCATTAATAATTGATGTAGAATATGAAGAAGCAAGCTCATTATAATTTGCAATCTTAATTAAAACTACTGTTTTATTTTTATCCTTTGTAAAGAATGCCTTTTTTATTACTTTATTAAATTCTTCAAGATTTGGTAGATTTGTCTTAGGGTCTATCAAATCCTCTGATGACTCTAATACACTTTGTACCAAAAGGATTAGAATCGCAACCATGAATGATATAATTAATGTTTGTGGGGCAAATATTTCTCCAAGCATACCTGCAAACATTATTGGAAGGACTAACGTTATGGCAACAAGCTGTTTCTTTTCAAATATTGTTTTAAATCTAAACACCTCTAAAATTGCATAAATTAGATAAATAGCTGCCATTCCAGCATATGCAATAAATGAAATGATATTAATATCCATTATTAAACAATCTTTAAAATCATAATAAATAAATGAGCATGTAAAGAAATTAATAAATGTAATAACAGTAACAACTATTGCTGGAGTATAAAATAGTATAGCCCTAAGTGGCCTTTTATTCATATATTCAAGTCCACAGGTTATTAAAATAACATATACCGCAAACGCAAATATCGAACCAAATAGAAACAAGAAATATATATTTGAGAGTATATTTGCTAAAAGTAAATATTTATCCTTAAGGCTTGGATCAGCAATTATATAATTCAACAAATTAGAAGCAAATATATCAAAAGCTGTATTGATAAAATTTAATGTGATTATCCACATAAATGCTCTACTTCTTTTTACTAAATATTTCTTTTGAACAAACATATATACAAGCATTACTATAAATATCAATTCTGCAACATATTCAAAATTAATTATAAATTTGAAATCAAGCATCTCAATATGTGCCATATTTTTAGCCTCCTTCCTTCAAAAATTTTTAATAAATATAGAAAAAAAGCCGTTTTAAAAAACGACTTATTTATAAGTATAGAAAATTCCGATTATGATATTAGATATAATATTATTATATTTTCGCATCGAAATCACCACCAAACAATTTTGGTCTCTTTACACTATTATACTTTCAAATTAATAAAATGTCTATTTTATTTAATTATTTCCTAATTTATTGACTAATATTTAATATTAGTCTACAATAATAATTAGGACAAAAAGGAGGGTTTATAAAGTGGCAAAAAGTTCATCAAATAGAGCTGCCGTTGCAATTCAAGTTGTTGAAGGTATTCTACTTTTCTTAGTTGGTTTAATGCTTGTAATCACAAGAGATGGTAATGGAATACTAAATACAGTAATCGGCATAGTTTTATTAGTTGCCGGTTTAGCTTTAGTAGTAGCAGATGTAGTTAGAACAAAAAGAGTTGTATCAAGCTCAACTATCGCAGCTACAGGCTTTATCGCATTAGGCTTATTAGCATTAATTAAAAAAGCATTACCAATCGAATTATTCGTTATTTGGTTCGTATTAGTATTAGGCTCAATCTTAATTATTGATATGATTTTATGCTTAACTTATAAGAAGGCACTTGTTCCTGCCATTGTTGAAGGTGTTGTTGGTATTTTACTTGTAATATTTGCAGTACTTGCAATTATTCCAGTAAGTGGTATTATGACAGCATTCTACATCGTTACAGGTATTATGCTAATGGTATTTGGATTATTCTTAGTAATTTATCCATATGCAAGCAAAAGATAATTAAAAAAATAAAGCATACCCTCGCTGGTATGCTTATTTTTTTATACTTTTTAAAATATAATATCCTCTATCTCTTTTTACTATTTCACAATTACCAAATAACTCTGTTAAATGATCCTTAGCACTTGGAGCTCCCTGTTTTTTCTGGATTACAACCCATAATTCTCCTCCATCTACTAAATGGTCATATGCACCATCAAAAATACCATATACGACCTCTTTTCCAGCTCTAATAGGTGGATTAGTAATAATTGAAGAGAATTTTGAATCCATTATTGGTTCATATATAGAACCATTATAAAATTCTACATCAGCATTATTCTTACTAGCATTTTCTAAAGAAAGATTATAAGCTCTTTCATTTACCTCAACGCCAACAAACTTTCTGTTTAATAGCTTAGATAATACAACTGAAATAGCTCCGTAGCCTGAACCCATATCTAAAATAGGTAAATCAATATCGTTTGGAACGAAATTATTTAGCATTACAAAGCTACCATAATCTATATAATCTTTTGAAAAGACACCATTATCTGTTTTAAAAACAAAATGGTTATTTTTATAATTAAAATCAAATGTTTGAGGATTAGATGATACTTCATCTACATTTGCTGAATAATAATGTGTATTAGCCATATTATCCTCCTTTTATTTACATGAAATATTATAACAAATTTTAAAAAATAATAAAACAAAAAGCTACCCAATAAATTGGATAGCTATTTTATTAAATCAAAATTAATTACTTAACTTCAACAGTTGCGCCAGCAGCTTCTAACTTAGACTTTAATTCTTCAGCTTCAGCCTTAGAAACCTTTTCCTTAACTGGCTTTGGTGCGTTGTCAACTAAGTCCTTAGCTTCCTTTAAGCCTAAACCAGTTACTTCCTTAACAACCTTGATTACACCTAACTTAGCTGCACCAGCGTTAGCTAAGATTACATCGAATTCAGTTTGTTCAGCAGCAGCTTCACCAGCACCAGCACCAGCAGCAGGAGCAGCAGCAACTGCAGTTGGGTCGATACCAAATTCTTCCTTCATAGCGTCAACTAATTCTTTAATTTCAAGAATAGTCATTTCTTTTAATGATTCAATAAATACTTCTTTTGTTAATTTAGCCATTTTAATTTTCCTCCGATATTTTTAATTAAGCTTCTTTTTCAGTTAACATATTTAAACCAATTGCAAGTTGTGATAATGTACCTAACATACCAGCAGCTAGTTGTGTTAACAATGTTTCGTAAGATGGTAATACTGATAAAGCTTTTAGCTTATCAAAATCATAGATGTCGCCATCAACAACACCCTTTACTACTTCTACTTTTGAATTTTCCTTCTTAGAAGCAGCGAATAATACCTTTGCAGGTGCTACTAAATCATCCTTTGAGAATGCTAAAGCAACTGGACCAACAAATGCATCAGTTAATCCATCATAACCGCATTCCTTTGCAGCTCTTGATGAAATGTTGTTCTTTACTACGCTAACTTCGCAGCCGTTTGCTCTCATTTCTTTTCTTAGATCTTGGAAACTAGAAACTGATAAGCCTTGATATTTGAAAACTACAACAGCTTTAGATTCTTTAATCTTGGCAGAAACTTGAGAAACTTCTTCAATTTTAGCCTTAATGCTCTCTTTCATTTTTTCCTCCTATTAGTATAATGAAAAAATCTTCTTCTACCAGAGTAAAAGAAGATTTTACAAGTTCTTTTCCTCGGTAGAAATTAAGGGTTATATAACCCACCTACTGTCTTCGGTAAATAATATATATTAAATTACTTAGCGATAGAATCAGAGTCTAACTTAATACCAGGGCCCATAGTAGATGCTACTGATACATTCTTAATGTATCCACCCTTGATAGTTGAAGGACGTACCTTCATAAGTGCATCATAAACTGCTTTAAGATTTTCTTTAAGCTTTTCAGCGCCGAATGAAACCTTACCGATTGTCATTTGGATATTACCAACCTTATCAGGTCTGTATTCAACCTTACCAGCTTTAATTTCTTTAACAGCCTTAGCTACATCCATAGTAACTGTACCAGTCTTAGGGTTTGGCATTAAGCCTTTAGGACCTAATACACGTCCTAACTTACCTAATTGGCCCATCATATCAGGTGTAGCAACGATAACGTCGAAATCGAACCAACCGCCAGAAATCTTTTGGATAAGCTCTGCTTCTCCAACGAAGTCTGCACCAGCTTCAGTAGCTTCTTGTTGCTTAGCGCCACGGCAGATAACAACAACCTTACGAGTTTTACCAGTACCATTAGGTAGTACGATAGCACCACGAATGTTTTGTTCAGCCTTACGTGGGTCGATGTTTAATCTGAATGAAACATCAACAGATGCATCAAACTTAGTAGTAGATGTCTTAACTGCTAACTCTAAAGCTTCTAATGCTGTATATGTTTTAGACTTTTCAACTAGCTTAGCTGCTTCAACGTATTTTTTTCCTCTCTTCATATTTTTCCTCCTAAAATGTGGTTATAGCGGGAATTCCTCCCACAAATTTAGGTCGTTATAAACGAACCTTAAAATTAATCTTCGACTACGATACCCATATTTTTAGCAGTACCACAGATAATGTTTGTAGCTGCTTCAATATCATTAGCATTTAAGTCTGGCATCTTCATCTCAGCAATTTCTCTTGCCTTTTGTCTTGTAATCTTTGCAACAGTATGCTTCTTTGAGTTTTCAGAACCCTTCTCGATTCCTGCAGCCTTTAATAATAAATCAGATGCTGGTGGAGTCTTTACAACAAATGTAAATGAACGATCCTCATAAACTGAGATAACTACTGGTAAGACATATCCCATCTTATCCTTTGTTTGGTCATTGAATTGAGAACAAAAGCCTGGAATATTTACACCTGCTTGTCCTAGAGCTGGACCAACTGGTGGGGCTGGATTAGCTTTTCCTGCTTGGATTTGAAGCTTTACAACCTTAACAACCTTTTTAGCCATTAATTGTTTCCTCCTTTTTTTCAATGATGTGGTTAAACAGACCTATAAAGTCCTCCCACTCGATCAAAATGCACATACGTGCTTTTGTATTGTATCAAATTGTATTTCAATAGTCAATAATTTTTTCAAATAATTTATATATAAATATATAAGCCATCGGTGTGTCATTAATCCGATGGCTTTTTAGTTATTTAAACATACTCATATCGTATAGTTGCATCGTTTATTCTATCTCTATTAGCAAATAAAATATAATATGTTTTTCCTTTTTCTAAAGTGCAAGAATTATTTTCAGCATTTATAAAAGTCGTTGTTATTCTATTCATATTTTCATCATATACTTCAACATAAGCATTTGAATTTATAATTTTGATTTCAGCTTCTTTTGCAACAAATTTGCCATATCCAAATTTTTCTCCCTTATCTTGACCTACTGCATTATATGTTTCACCACTGGTTAATATTGGTGCCTTTTCTATGTCAATAGGATTTGAAGATGATTTTATTGTACAAAGCACAAATTCTTCTCCATATCTCTTTCCATCAGAAAAATATGTTCCGCTAAATATAGCATAATATGAACCAGCTTTTACTTTAAAACTATAATTACGAATCCAAATTGAGTCGCTTGACATAAATGATACCCGATTATCATTTAAATCATAAATCACTACCTCACCAGGATTAAAAATCAAATATAAATCCTCTTCTAATGTAAAGAAATATCTAATTAACTGTCCATCTACTACCTGTTCACTTTTGACATAAGGGTCATCAGTAAGACTGTCATATGTAGGAAGAGAAATATTTACATCTCTATTTAATACATCCGCGTTATATTTGTACTTTATAGAAACATTCCTTGATAAATTTCTTGCAACAAAAAATATATAATATGTTTTCCCTTTTTCTAAACTACAATACACATCTGTTGAATCTACTTTGTTCATATTTTCATCATACACTTCAAAGTATGCGTTATTATTAAAAATGTATACTTCATCTTCTGTAGCGGTAAATTTACCATATCCACATTTTCTTACGCCTTTTATATAAGAAGCACTGTATGATTCATCCTCTACATAAAAAGGAATATTTTCTACATCAATATATGTAGAAGGAACATTTTCTGCTTTAAATAAAACAAATTCGCTCGCACGTCTTGTTCCATTATATGTAGCATAATATGAACCAGCTTTTATACTATAAAAATATGGATTAAAATAGTAAGAATATGATGATGCAAAAACCACAGGCTTACCGTTAAGATCAAAAATAGAAACCTCACCCGGATTAAAACACAAATATGAATCCTCTTCCAAAGTAAAATTATATTTAATTACTTGACCATCTATAGTCTGTTCATTTTTAACATAACCACTATTATCAGATACTGGAATTGTAATATTTACACTCTTATTAAATGCTTCATATCTACAAATTATATAAGTTGGCTCAGAGACATCTCTTGAAACAAAGAAAATATAATAAGTTTTTCCCTGTTGAACATTTATAGTATATGTGCTTACATCGACATAATCTATTGTTAATTCATCCATATTTTCATCAAACACAGTAACACGTGCTCTATTATGTGTAATTTTTAATGTGGTAGTAGTTGCTGTAACCTTACCAAATCCACAATTATTGTAGCCAGCTGCAACATCATATTTTTCACCAGAAATTAATTCTTGTACATTATCAATATCAACAAATTCAGTTGGTGTTGTTGTTGCTTTTCCAAAAGTAAAATCGTCTAAATACCATGTTCCTCTATATATTAAATAATAAGAGCCAGCCTTTAATTTAAAATAATATTCTCTCATATCATATGTGTTCTTGGCTTTAATAGTTAATGCCTTATCATTTAAATCAAATATAGTAACTTGCTCTGGATTAAATAATAAATATGAATCCTCTTCTAATGTAAAGAAATATCTAATCTTTTGAGTTTCTCTTACCTGCTCATTTTTAACCTTGCCTTCACCTAAAGGAAGAGTTATATTAATATCTCTATCTGATGTATCTACATAAGTATATCTAATTTTACAAATATCAAAAGCATGATCATTTGCAGTAATATTAACTACATATTCACCTGCAGGTAATTCCTTATACCAGCCATTTGTTGGATAATAAACATCAGTATCAAGATATAGACTAAACCGAGCTTCTTTACCACTTAAGCCTAAAGAATATAGGTAATATAATCCAGGCTTTTCTGCCTTTAATAAGGCTTTTTTAACTGGAAGATTATATCCAATCATATAATCATCCTGGTCAAATTCAGTTGATAATGTTACTAAATTATCATAATCAGTTCCATAATCATTTATGATAGATTCAACCTTAAAGCTATAATCATATTTATAATCAAAATCATTTGTACAGCTCTTTTCCTCTATAGCTGAAACAACATATATTACACTATTTTCTTCAGGATTTATATATAATTCCTTATTAGGTTCAACCTTAGTATATCCTTGGAAATTAGTAGTAGTTATACTTTGTGAATATAAATATAAATTAGTTGAAGATAAATTAGTTAGCTTTGAAGCCTCGTTATCATTTGTTGATGAATAAACATATGTTTTATAATCATATTTACTATTAATAGTGCCAGTTGTAGTTTTAAATTCTAATTCATTGTTATCAACTTCATCTAATTTTGTTAGCTTACATGTATGATCAGCACTTGAACCAGAATCAATGCTAATATAATAATAGCCATCCTCTTTAACATTAAATACGTTACTTAAATATTCAGCTCCAGTTAATTCCTTATAATTAGCATCAGTTAAATCCTTATTATATAAATCAACCTTTGCATCATTATGGAATAAATCATCAGTTAATTCATATACATATCTACCTTTTTTAAAATACATATATGCATATTTAGTAGTATAGCCTTCAAGAGTAAATTCATCTAAGTTCTCTTCTTCCTCTACCTCTTGGAAGCAAGTAGGCTTAGATAGCTCATAGCCAGTTGAATCAAATTCATTAAATTCATCATAAATAATATCAAATGTACAGCTAACTGGAATATTTAAAATTAATACTTTTTCAACAATTACATGCATATTAATTTTAATATCAATAATCATTTCTTTTTCTTTTAATGTAATTGTTGTATCTATAACAGCTTTTTGAATTTGTTTTAAATATTCATCAAATTCGCTACCAAATAATCCTTTAAACATATTAGTAGAATTACCAATTAATGTTTTAATATTATACTTATTATCTGATATTTTATTTAATTCCATATCAGTAGATTTATTATCATCTAAATTATTAATATATCCATATGTATCAATTGAATAATCATTAGTACTAAAGCCTTCTATATAGCTTTTTTTAATTTTTTTATTAGCCTCATCAACCGTATACATAAAATAATTATTATTAACACTTGATTGCTTAACATATGTAATAGAGCCTGTGTTCATTTCATAATAGAAAGGCTCTTTTTTCATTCTCATACCTACAGTTTGAGTAATACCATTTGATGTAATTGTCTCAGTTAATGATACATTATCATTATTGTATGAATTAACCTTATCCATTAATTCATTATATAAATTCTCATCATAATTATAATTAATCTTTTGGCCTTCGGTAACCTTAAATTCTAAATATGCAAAAATCTTATTATCCTTATAGACATTAATATGAGCATTACCTTTAGCAACACCTTCAACATCACCCTTAGAATTAACCTTACATATCTTTTCATCTGTTGATTTAAATGTATATTCACTACCTAAAGCATAAAATGGATTATATACATCTCCAACAACAATAGTATGAGATTTCTTTTGAGCAACCATACTTGCATTATGGTTGTCCTTTAAAACCTCTTCAGTATCATCACTCTTTTGACTATCAGCTTCTTTGTTATCGCAAGAAGATAATAAGAAAACAAATAATGATAAAACTAAAATAAAATAATACTTGTACTTCTTCATTTTTAAAACCCCTTAATCGCGCAAATATAATTATACAACCAAACTATTTTTAAAAAAAGAAAAAATGTTCGATTTTCTCGAACATTTTAACTTTGTTAAATGTATATTATAGAGAACTTTGCATCACTATTTCTATCATTAACCCTATAAAAAATATAATATGTTTCGCCTTCAGCTAATTCGTAACAATTCTTGCCATCAACTATCTTAGTGCTAACAGTATTTAAGTCAGCATCATATACCTCAACAATCATATTTCCGCCACTAATATAGAACGGCTTTCCAGTTCCAACTATCTTACCACAGCCATATGGAGTATTGCCACTATCCTTTTCCACCTTATATTCAACCGAAGCAATTAGAGTTTCCGGGTTATAAAAATCAATCTTATCGGTTATATTATCATTTGAAATTGATAACAAAAAGCGAGTTGTATTACCATAATATCTAGCGTAGTATGAGCCAGCCTTTACCTTGAAATTAAGCCTATAATATTTATCAATTGTAGCTCTAGGAGTTATCTGTTTACCACTAGTATCAAATATCACAATATCATACGGATTGAAGTTCAAATATGTATCACTTGATAAGGTGAATAGGTATTTAACATCCTGGCCTGGCTTATTAGCACAATTTGTTATAAAACCCGAATCAGCAGTTTTATATAATGTTAAATTAACCTCCATAGGTCCTACATCCTTAAAGTAGTATTTCAAGCTAATAATATCAAATATATGATCGTTTTGAGTCAAGCTTAAAACATAATCTCCTACTTCATTTAATTCAAATTCTCCATTACCAGAATAAAAACCTTCAATATATACATAAAATGATCTTTCAGTATTATCTAGTCCCTTAGCTGTAAAGCCGTAGATTCCAGGCTTACTAACCTTTAGGATAACCTTTCTTGGCTTATATTTATAGCCAACCATAAATTCATCACTATATTCTTCTGTTATTTCCACTAAATTATTTTCATCAGTTCCATAATCATTTATGATACTCTCAACACTAAAATCATACGAATGTGTTAGATCGCCATTTAGATCAACAGTATTATCTGAGCCCTTAGATAAAACATAAATAGCAGTATTTGTATCAGGGTTAATATATATTGTCTTTTTACCATCTACTGTAATTGAATTATAACCATAAGCAGAACTTCCGGTTATACAGTTTTCTACATATAGATATAATTTATTATTTGAATTATTGGTTAGTTTTATTACCTCATTTTCATTTGTCGAGCTGTATGTAAATTTTCTATAATCATATAATCCCTCAAGTGTACCTGATGAATTTTGCAAGCTACTAGCCTCTCTTTCCGGGTAATTAATCTTTACAAATTTATATGTATTAGTAGTTGCACCATAAACACCAGACCTGAAATCTATAGTATAGATATCTTCCTTTTCAATATTGATGATATTTTTAACTAAGGCTGCATCAATATTATTATTTGTAATCGTATTACCTGAAGAATCCTTTACAGTAAACATAATAACACGTGTATTAGAAATACTTTCAAGATCTTCAATAGCATATCTTCCTTTTTGCAGCTTAACCTTTAGAGTTTTATTACCATCATTATCAGGAGTAAATATGTCATCTACAGTTAATATATCACCAGCAGATACATCTGTATAGCCAGTAAAGTAAAAAGAATTTGAAAAATATTGAGAAATATCTATTGTTACACTAAAAGGGCAATGGAATAGCTTTCCATTCTCCATAAAATGTAATGTTCCGTCAGTATTTATATATGATCTCTCACCAAATCTAAACATAGTAGTTATAACTGTATCTTTAATCTTGTCGTAATAACTACTAAAGTTGTCCTTTAAAATATCATCATAAAGACTTAGATAATCTGAAAGAGCAACCTTTAACATATAACTATTTTCCCCTAAACAGGTTAATTCCACTTTACTTTTATCTATAGTATCGAAATCGCTAATAAAATCAGTGTTTTGATCAATATATTCTTTACCGTTAAACTCGGTAGAAGTCAAATATGCTGATTTATATGTCTTTTTAGCATCATCAATAGTATAGCTGATATATTTATCACCTGAGGTACCTTTAATCAAAGTATGTGATGATAAACCAGAGGCAATAATCTTGGTTTCAGCATAGAATGGATCTCGTCTCATCATCATCTTAGCTTCTACAGAAGCACTTGTTTCATCGCTTATATTACCAATATAAGTATTAACAGTTATTCCATATTGATTATAGCCTGAAAAATCTAGTTTTTCCTTTAGATTATTATATTCATCCTCATCGTATTTATAATTAACCTTTTCCATTGTTGTTACATATATTTCATATGATTTAACTCTTTCATTATTCTTTAAAAGAGTTAAATAAGCTGTTCCTTCATTTACCGCTTTAATTTTTCCAGCTTCATCTATGGTTGCGACATCTGTATTAACTAGTTTGAAAGAATAATCACTATTTTGATTATGGAATGGATTATATTCTTCTCCAACATATAGATTATATAAGCTCTTAGTTGGAATAATAATTCCTTCTTCTCCAACCTCAACTACATCATCATCTTTGTTATCATTTTTCTTATCACAGCCAACTAAAAATATCATAAAGAATGATAAAAATAAAACTATAAATAAACTGTACCTTTTCATCGTTATCCTCTTTTATTCTTCTAAATATTTCTTTAAATCATCGAGCATTGCTAAAGCATCTTTTCTTCCTAAAAAGTATAAATCAGCAAGCTTATCCATATCTTTTTCAAGCCTACCAATTGTTACTGGTTCGCTTGGAGCGATACAAAAAATTCTCTTTTCATCCATCAATCTTAATACCTCTTCACATTCAGCGTTGTAGCCATCGTGTGAATGAGCTAAGGCATCATTAAATGCTTTATATCTTGGATAGAATAATTTAGTTATTCTTCTACGTCTTTCATAATTTGGCTTCTTTCTAAAATCTAAGTTTCTAGTTCTAACAACTACTATTTTTTCA
>JAEEGL013691122.1_pt1 | contig 12807 bp, 6 predicted proteins | sample 9134231 | NCBI WGS metagenome assembly JAEEGL01 (sample SAMN16246548, study PRJNA631951) | gut metagenome | biome: gut microbiome; feature: rumen; material: fiber-attached | host: Bos | place: Iran: Karaj | collected 2018-10
CGCGGACGGCGAGCGGCGCACCATCTGCGACATTCTCGCGCAATTGTTGATCTGGATGCCTACTGTGCAGGGCATGCAGTAGCCGCAGCCGCGGCAGAAGTCGCCCAGCAGTTCCTTGCGGTCCTGTTCGATAAACGCTCGCAGTTCGTCCGTCATCTCCGCGTCTTTTTCGAAGAAGGACAGCCACTGCGCCAGTTCTTCTTCTCTTTGAACGCCCCAGATCGGCAGCGCGTCGTACTGGTGCATGAACGCCATACAGGCATCCGGATTCGTCAGCAGTCCGCCGGCTAGGCCTTTCATGGCGATGAAGCCCATGCCAGCCGCTTTGCAGCTTTTCACCAGCGCGATATCGCGGTCGGAAGCCAGATAGGAGAACGGGAACTGCAGCGTCTCGTACAGGCCGCTGGCCACGATCTCCTCCGCGACGCCGATCTTGTGCGCGGTGATGCCGATGTGGCGGATCTTCCCCTGTTCTTTCGCTTCGAGCATCGCCTCGTACAGGCCGGTACCGTCGCCGGGCCTGTAGCACTGCGGAACGCAATGCAGCTGATAGAGGTCGAGATAGTCGGTCTTGAGCAGTTTCAGGGACGTCTCGAGATCTTCCCAGAACTTTTCTACTGTCTTTGCCTGCGTTTTCGATGCCAGCACGATCTTGTCGCGCATGCCCTCGAAAGCGATGCCCACCTTTTCTTCGCTGTCAGTATAGGCTCTTGCCGTATCGAAAAAGCGCATGCCGCCGGCGTATGCCGCGCGCAGCAGATAAACGGCCGTACCCTTCGTGACCCTCTGGATCGGCAGCGCGCCGAACGCGTTCTGCGGAACGGTGATGCCGGTTTTCCCTAACGTAATACTTCTCATGATCTGGCTCCTGTTTCTTGATATCGACTGGGTGCAATATTTTGTAATAGTATAGCATAAAAAACAGCAGGCAGACGATTTTCCGTCTGCCTGCCGCAGGATCGTTAAGCCTTATTCGCTTCTGCCCACCGTGAGTTCTTCCAGTTCGCAGCGGATCGCGATGCGGCTGTAGGCGCCGGCAGTGCAAGTGAATAGCGTCAGGTCCCAATCGTCCGCCGCGGTCATGCGATCCACCTCGGACGGCTGCATCTTCTCGATATTCGTGATGACGTAACGGTAGACCGAGCCGTCCACCGCGCGGAAGATCACCTCTTCGCCGGAACTCGCGCCGCGGACAGGACCGAAATGATCCGCGTAATTGTGTCCGCAGATCACCAGGTCTCCGGTCTTGTAACTGCCGGAAAACCTGCAGGGCGTCTCTTTCAGCTGTTCGTCGCTCCAGTTCTCCGCGACAGGAAGCGAAATACCCATTCCGGGAACGTCCAGTATGCCGATGTACCCGACTCCGTCCACGTCCTCGATGGGCATGGGAAGGAATTCGTCCGGGATCTCCGCTTCGACGGTCTGCACGGCGGCATTCCCTTCCGTCAGGCTGTTCCGAACTGCCTCAGACGCTTTGCCCGCCCTGTTGGAATCCCAGACGTTGTAGGTGGTCAAGCCTGCCGCGCCGAGCACAAGGACCGCAGCCAGCATCAAAACGGCGCCTTTCGCCGCCGCTTTCCGGGTCTTCAGCCCGGCGAAAGCGGCAGCCGCGCCCAGAGCGGCCATGATCCAGACCGGCACCCAATGCTGGCCGGTCAGAGGAATATCCGAATTGTACCGGTCGGGATCCAGACCAAATTCGTCGTCACCGGGATCATCCGGTCCGTCCGGGAAGACGACCAGAGGGACTTCCGGGTCGTCGATGATCACCGGATCCGGAGGAGCAGGAGGATCCGGAGGAAGCGGGGGATCCGGAGGGTCTGGCGGATCGACAGGCGTTACCGGCGGTTCGGTATCCCCTCCTCCGCCGCTTGGCGCGTATTGGTTGATAAATGCCATCGAGGTCACGGGGCGGTTGTCCGAATTGATACAGAGGATGTCCAGCACTATCTTGCCATCCGCCGCGCTGACGGAAACATTCAGTGTGTAGCGCATCTGATCGTAGGAATAGCGGCTGTTGCTGCCCGCGACTTCGCTCACCGTATAGCGGTACGTCTTTCCCACGTCATCCGCGGAAAAGCGCAGTATGCCGAAATCCACGTCTCCGACGCCCTTGCGCGCGACCAGAACGGAACCGTCCGCCTGTCTTGCGGCTCCTTCCGGCATGGGAGCGTAAGACAGCTCCGGCATCAGGCGGAACGTAAAGGTCTCCTCCGGAAACGCTTCCGTGGGAGAGACGATACGCTTCTGTGCGCGCACCAGAATGCGGGCTGGTTCTATGAGATCACCGGGCTTGGGGAGCACGGACAGCTCGTAACGGGCCGTACCGTCCGCAGCGGGATAAGGCATGGTGACCACTGCGGGGATAAAGGGCGTGGCGCCTGCAGGAAGATCCGTATGAACGAGGAGGTACATGCCGGTCTTTACGTTGAAGAAATGCGCCCTGCCTTCGCTGTCCAGAGGCAGTACCGCCGTGCCGGCCATGTCCGGGTCAGCAATGCTCACCAGTTTCTTCTGCAGCGTCTGAAAATCGTCCAGATCTGCGGAGGAGACCGTCTCGCCAAGCACCGTAAACGGTTCTTTGTACACGAAAACGTTCTTGCCTCCACGGTTCTCGACGTCAGCGACGGGAATGAGCGCCGCGCTGCCGATATTCAGAGGATTTCCGTCCTTATCCTTCGCAGCGACGTTCACAGCTCCCAGGCGGCCGAAATCGATGTCCGCGTCCTCGATCGGAGCGGCGAACGCAGGCAGAGCTGCCGCCAGGAACAGCAGCAGCGCGACACATATGCAGTTCAACAGTTTCTTTTTCATCATCTATTCTGCCGTCTCCTTCAGGGAATCGACCGCCGCGGCCGCAGCCTGCAGCAATTCTTCTTTCTTCTTTCTGCGCTTTGCTCGCCTGTCCGAGGTAATGATCGTGAAGGCTGCCAGGATCAGCAGTACCGGTGCCGCCAGAAACGGAGCGATGTACTTTGGCTCGATCTGCAGCGCGTCTGCCAGAACCTTGGCGCCGCCGTCCTGATTCGCCACCCTGTGACCCCGCACAAGCATACGGTGCGTATTGATGCCGTAAGGCGTGCAGGTGAGCAGCGTACAGTAATCCTGCCCTTCCTCGATCTGCAGCGCGTCCACGTCCGCAGGCTCCACGACTGTGATCTGATCGACCTCGTAGGTGAGCGTCTCGTTCAGGATGTTCAGCGTAAACAGGTCTCCGTACGTCAGTTTATCCAGGTCGGAAAACAGTTTCGCGCTGGGCAGGCCTCTGTGACCCGACACGACGCAATGCGAGCTCTCGCCGCCGATGGGTAACGACGTGTATTCGATATGACCGATGGACGTCTGCAGTACAGCCTCTTCCGTGCCGTGATACAGCGGCAGCATCACACGGATCTTGGGGATATCGATGTATCCCATGTTGCCTGTGCCGTCGACATTCAGGCAGGCCTCGTATTCGGAGCGTTCCATGTCTGACATCTGCCAGCGGATGCCGCGCTCGGCCAGCCGCTCGTTATAGGCCAGCGCTTCGTCGATGTAATGCCTGTATTCTCCGGAATCGATCTTCGAAACGGTATCCGCATAACTGAACACCGCCCGGGTCTGGTGGAACGAATTCCACCAGTTCGAAACGCCGGGATACAGAAGCAGTGACAGCCCTATGAAGAACACGATCACCAGTATGACGGTTGTTGCTTTTCCCTTCATAGAGGTCACCTTTACCTTCTTTTATGCGTTATTCGCCCTTGTCTGCCTTTTTTCTGGACACGAGCAGGATGCCTGCGACGATGACCAGGACCGCGCCGGCAACGTAGAAGATCGTGGTGCCGATGCCGCCCGTGGACGGGAGCTCGGTGCCGGACAGATTCTCAACTTCAGCAACCAGGTTGTTATCAGCATTGACCTGTACCTTGATGCGAGAAGTCATCGGGTTATATCCCTTAGGAGCTTCCGTTTCTTCCAGATAATAATCATCAGAATCTACGCCTTCGATCGTGATATTTCCATCTGCACGAGTGATGATGGCATTATCTGTTACAGCAGTATATCCAGAGGGAAGATCGGATGCCGTTTTATATACACGATACGTTTTTCCATCGCTTGATTTTGCCAGTTGGACAACATCGTCTGTTCCGGTTTCAGAAGTATGGAGAACGAACTTTGCGCCAGCAAGAGGTTTCTTCTCCGTGTCTGTTCCATCATATTTCAAAATCTGGAATTGATGGGTACTAGTACTTGTTACAACTGATGTGGACTCCCCGTTATCACCCCAGGTCACAGATCCCGTATTGGTTTCAGGAGTTGCAGCATTAGCGGCATCGTTTAACGTGGCTGTATACTTGACATATACATCCGTAGTACCCGTGGTCAAACCATCTAAATATGCCTGCTTAAACTCGAGTGTAAAGGTTTCCGGAGCAGTTCCTGCCTTAACATCATAAGCAGATACATCGAGTTCAGTTGTACAGTTTTCGTCTGTATATACTTTTGTTTCAGAGAGACCGCTCCAGGAAAGACCTGCGGACATCGTATCGTGATATACAAGTGCCACAGTGTTCTTTGCGATGCTTACTTTTGCGCGGAATGTAATAATGTCTCCTATCTGTGCATCATTACTTCCATTCCAAGCCGCTGTGGTTCCATTACGTTCAGCATTTTCCTGGACCTTTTTATCAACTGAATTCGCGTTGTTCTTTTCCTGAATCTGTTGATCTGCATTGTTTGGGGTAGAAGCAACGATTACAGCCGTGCCGTAGGATGTAGTGATCAAATAATACCCATTTTCAAGCCCTGTAAAGGAAGCTGTCACAGCGGGATCGGAAGAACTGTCAACGGTTTTCGAATCAAGTGGGGAAATCGATTCGGATTCAGCATATGCGGCTGCGGCTTTACCAAACTCTTCCATATCTGCAGCAGTATTTTTCCCGGTTTTCCAAACAACGTATGTTTTGTCACCCGCTGTGTTGGTTTCGATATAATCAGCCCCGGCGCCGGTAACCCAGAAATCTTTCCACGAACCTTCTTCGATTATATAGCGGAATCCGTCATAGGCATCCAATGGGCCTGTCGAACTTGGGTTTTCATGAACTGTTAAGCCAAGCATTTTATAGATTTTGTAAGTTTCCCCTTCTTTTGCACCATCTACAGTGATGCTGTTAGTCCCTGCAGCCCACACGGCCGCGCTCATTCCAAGCACCAGGGAGAGCGCCAGGATCAGCGCCAATACTTTACTTAATGTTTTCATTTTTCTACTTCCCATCTTTCAATAAGCTAAGATAAAACAAAACGATATCTCATCGGGCTGCTGCCCGTAAATACAGTGGTCAACGGATCCTGCCGAAATCCGCCAGCGGCCAGACCCGCAGTACGATCCTTCCGACGATCTGCTCCTGCGAAACAGGACCGACCGCCGTGCTTCGGGAGTCCACCGAGACGTCCCGCTGATCCCCCATGACGAAGAGCCTGCCGTCGGGCACCTGATAGGGCAGCTTGATGTCGCAGTCCCCGAATGCCTTCGCGTCGATATATGGCTCTTCGATCTCGACGCCGTTCACGAACACCGTGCCGTCCCGGTCGATATCCACTACTTCGCCCGACTGGGCGATGACCCGCTTGACGAGGATCTTGTTGTTGTAATAGAACGCGACCACGTCGCCGGTCTCGAAACTGCCGTGCTTCAGAGAGAGGACGATGTCACCTTCCTCCAGGGTCGGCGCCATGGATGACCCGAAGATCCGCAGCACGGGCAGGAACAGTACCGCCACCAGCACCGCCACCGCCGCCACAGTGATGAGCGTGTAGACGGTGCCTTTGATGGCGCTGATGTAATTTTTTTTATATTGTTCCCGTTCAAGTTCATTCTGCAGCTGTTCGGAAGACAGCTGCGAAACGTCAATCGGACGATTCTTCTCTGACGTGCTCATCTGTCGTTTCCTTCTGCTGCAGAGCGTCCTTGTACTCGGTTCCCAGCGCGTAGATATTCTGCAGATAGATATCCGCAACTTTCTGTGCTTCTTCGAACAGGTTCGTCATTGCAATAGAAGCCTCCGCCAGAGATCCTGCCTTTTCGATGGCGATCCGCCGGTCCTGCAGCTCTTCTTTCGCCTGCTGCAGCTCTGATCTCAGGCGGTCGATCTCTTTCTGCTGGCTTACGAGGATCTCCAGAAGCTCTTTCCTATTCAATTTACGTAATTCTTTATCTGTCATATCTTCTCTTTTTCCTGCGTCTGTAGATTGCCGCTGCGCTGAGAACCATTGCGGCACCTGGCAACTGCACAGCCAGATCGCCCATGCCGCCGGTCAAGGGCAGTTCGTAGCCGTCCTTTGTATTTTCGATCGTAAGAACAAACCTGACCGGACCGTTTTCACCATCCGGTTCCGTAGGTGCCAGTGTCACGCCTTCCGGCGCCTGGAGCAGCACGATCCTTCCGCTTTCCTCGATCCGGAATTCGATATAGGCGGCCAGCGGCAGATACGCCGCCAGCATTTCTTTCTCCCGCAGCTGATACGTTCCTGGAGCAAGTGTCTGATCGACCCCCGGAACGACGCCCGCCGCATCCGTTTTCAGCGTTTCATACCCACTCATGGGAAAGGGATCGATCTGGGTGACACCGTCGACCGTATGCTGCTTGTGCAGCGCGAACGTGACGTCCTGCAGCGGCTCTTTCGTCTTCGTATCGATCTTGACCGCGCGGAACGTGAAGGGACGGTTCCTGACCGTCAGGACCGGCTCAGTGCCGCCCGTATCCAGGCTGTAATAGACAGCGTCTCCGCCCGAGACCGTCAGCGCGCCGTCCTGCAGACGGAGCGTCAGCGGGCCGTCCGGCCAGATCCAGGAGCCCGGCGCTCCCGTTTCCGTCAGGACATAATCTTTGCCTTCGCCGAGGAACGCCTTCGTTACCAGTCCTGTTTCATCGGATGTAAACGTTCCGATTGGGGTGTAGCCTAAGCTTTCGGCGATTTCCAGTTTGAAGGTGACCCCTTCAAGAGGCGCTCCGGTCCAATCCGTCTTTCTTACAATAATGCCCGGACGGTCGTTCGTGACCGTATCTGTGCGCACGTTTGAACCCAAAGGAACGTCTCCCTTTTCATGAGTCACGGTATAGGAGAACTGTCCGGGACCGTCCTCTCCTTTCATCGTTCCGTTCAGCGTTACTGCATTAACAGGCACGCTCCCGACCACTTCGCGGATCTCGTAGCGGTCAAACGGGACATCGGTCTGCAGATGCGGGAAGAACCAGTACAGCGTCGCCGTTCCGTACAGCATCTGCCTTCGCGTGTCCGGCACCTCCGTCAGGTTGCCGATGCCGTCATCGATGAAAACGGCGAATGAGACCGGATCCCGGTCCGTCATGTAATCCGCGTCGGTCCAGACTTTATTGACCCTGAGGCCCCAGCCCCGCAGATTGCAAATGTCCACGTGGGGATCCTGTCCGGAAACGACCGTGTCCTCAACGCCCTTAGAGGCGTCAGTAGACACGGAAGGATCTGTCCCGGACCCGTCGTCATAGCGGTATTCCTGGAACGAATAACCATCCGGGACCTCCGCAGGCCTCTCTACGACCTTGAAGCGCGTTCCTGCCAGGACGTTTCTGACTTCGACCGTATGATCTGCGGGGATCTTGGAGATCGCACCGTTCAGAGACGTATGGAACGTAATGGCTGTCTTTTCTTCGGGTGACAAAGCCGTATAATCGGTTATTCCGGTGGAAACGAACTTCTGAGAAGCGGTATCCCATCTGCAGTACTCCCCGTTCGGATCCTTCACGTGATACGGATGCATGATGGCCGGGGAATCGTCCAGATTGCTGTTAAACTCCGATCCCAGGTAGAGACGGTAGTTGAACTCCGTCTGATCGTCATCATAGGAAATCGGCGTAAAGCCGTCCTCCCGGAACAGTTTCTTGGTAATGGTCAGCGTGCGGAGCGCGTCCGGATCCACCGTGTTGTTGAATACGACCCGGGGCCGGTCTTCCGTAGAAGCTGCAGTGAGGCTGTAATCCTTGCGGTCTCCTGACCCGGATGCAGCGATATCTTCATCATTCGCGGCGACGCTACAGTATATGTTGCTGTCTACAGCGCACTCGACTATCCGATACGATACCGTTCCCGTTGAAAACTTGATATCGACGGTATCGTCCGGCTTCAGCAGGAAAACGTCTTCGTACGTGACCCCGCCGATGCTTGCCGTCTGTCTGTACGGGACCGGCGTTTTCGAACCCTTGAAGAACACGTGATCCTCGCTCGTCTCTACTCCCGGGATCCTGTTCGTCAGTCTCTGCTCCTCCGGTTCGGACTGTGTTCTGTAGTACACCTGGTACGGGAACTGCGCCGTTACAGCATCCGTTTCATCGACGCCGGACAGTCTCTTGGTCAGCTGTACGGTGTCCTTTTCGATAGATGCCAGGTTGAACCGCATATGCAGATTGGACGCGCCTGCGCCCCGTTCCATGTAGAAGATCCGCATGGTATGGGAGGTATTATCATTGAAGACAGTGCTACCGTCCTTGAAAAGACCGTTCAGATACGCTATGACATCGGCATCAGAAGCTCCGATATTTCTCGCTCTGTAATTGGATTCGAACAATTGGCGCAGCGTCGTAGGGTTGCCGTTCACCATCACTTCGCCTGTTCTGAAATTCACGGATCCGGCCAGCGCACTGTGGATGCCGCCCAGATCGATGACCAGTTCGTCATCCACATAGAGCCAGAAGTCGTCGTCTCCGGTGAATTCGTAGATGATATCGTGACCCCAGTCATCCAGGCCGTCGGGCGTCTGGGTGAAGCTGGCTTCCAATTCCAGTCCGAGATAGTAATTCGGATTGCTCACGAGATACAGCTGTTCATATTTGCGGGGATTGGTATCCGGAAGCAGTTGTGCCGTCGCGCTGTAGAGATTTTTGGCGTTGGTGGAAGCAAAAACGCCAGCCTGAAGATCGTCAAACGGCATGAACTGTCCGTGCTTCATTGTATTCCTGTCATTCAGGTCGGTAGTACCGATCTCCATGTAGACCGCAAAATCGCCGCTCTTCTTACCCTGGAGCGAAGCGAAGTTCTGAGAACTGTCATATTCGAAGTAGCCGGAAGCGTCGTATGTGCTTTGGATAAACAGGTGATTGACTTCTTTCGCCTCCGCAAACAACCCGGCCATCGATACGCCGTTCCCGTTCTTCGGATAGCCGTCCTCGCCGAGGTCGGTGGAAAGCAGGCCCTGGCGCGCTTGCTGGGTCACTCCGCCCTGGTTATTCAACAAAAAGGTGTCCTGTTCGTTCCAGCCCGCGGTTTTTGTACCGAAGTCCACGATCTTCATCGTGATGCCGTGGTCGTTGTTGTCCACGGTCGGGACCGTCGTAATCGTATCGTCGACGTTCATGTCGTGCACGATGGCAAAATAGAAATCGTCCGCTTCAGAGATCGGGCAGGAGACGATCTTATGGGTATCGGGATCCGCCTTCAGACCCGCGTAGGAATAGTTGCCGTCATCCCAGGCCACGATAGGCGTATAGTACATGCCGTCCTTGCGGCCGTTCATGTTGATACCGATCGTGCTGTCCGACAGGATCTGTCCGTCGGTCACCTGCGGCGCGATAAACTGTTCCGAATACTGGTTGTACAGTTCGTAGTAATAGTTCGGGTCGCTTGTACCCTCCCAATAATACTCCACCAGGTTCCACAGCAGGGTATTCAGCATGGGGCCGATCCATTCGATCTCGTCGCCGCTCTCATAGCAGGGCACGAGGCTGCCGTCGTGGCCAATCGCGTAGAAATCGTACTTTTTCCTGGTATCGTTCCAGACTCTCGTGTAGACGATGATGCGGGAGCCGTTCGTGACCGCGGGATCGGACACGCTTACCTTGTCGGCGACGAAGGTCTTGAAATAGTCTGCTGTCAGTTCGGACAGATCCACGAGATGCAGCCATTCGCTGCCTGCGCTTCCGCCCACCGTAAAACCGCCTGCGACCGTACCGCTGAACGTCAGGGTATTGGCACCGGATCTCAGGCAGATCTCGCCGACATGGGTGCCTGAACCCGGAACGACCTGCAGGCTACAGAACTCATCAGGAACGTCTGCAAGAGAAAGACCGGAAGACGTCACCTTCAGATACTTTGCGGCGCCGTCCACTTCCGCTGTTACGTGATATTTATCCTGTCCGATCCATTCGAACGTCCACAGGGAAATGTCGCTGTCGCTGGGAACGAACAGTTTATCAGCATCGACTCCGCTTTTCGTCATGACCGTCAGCGGAAGCGCCTCCAGCGTATCCCCGGCGGAGGAAGCCATCATGGCCTTACCCGCCGTGCCGCCGATCCAGTTCATGAGGCCGTAGGACTTGCCGTCTAACCCGTAGGGATCTTCTGTGGGCTCTTCATAGCGCCAGATGTAAAACTGCGCATTGACATCGGTCGCGCTCTGATACGCGGCAATAGACTTGCCGTTCACGCCGCCCTGCATGTTCCAGTAATAACTGTTGCCTTTAAACCGGAAAACATCGGGAGAGTCCCCGTTCTCCATAGTAAAGACGCCAGCATTGCTTTCTACCGTCGTGAAGTTTAGACTGTTGGTACTTTGGATTACGTACTTTTTCTCACCGGAGGATATGCAATAGATCTTAAACTGATCAGAAGTCCCTTCGACCTGTTCGAAATAGTAAGGTACGGCGCCGTCTGCCGGGTAGGCCTGCGCCGGTGTCGTCTTTGTGATGCCGGTACGGCTGCTGTTGATCCGGGTAATGCCGTCCGTCATGTAATAACCGCTTGTATGGCCTATATACAGGCCTGCGTCTTTATGAGCGATCAGATCGTCCATGGAAACGATCTTCTTCCAGGCGTCGGAAACCGGGTCGGGGCCCTGAACGATGGCATAGGCGGAGAAGCTCTCCGTCGTAAACGTGACGACGGTGCCGGACGTCTCCGTATCCATCTGTACAGGCGCAGCCGCTTCGTCCTCGAAATGAAGAACGGAAAAATCTTCTCCGCTGCGGTATGCATCCTGCAGAGTGACAGAGACATCTACTGGCGCTGACGGGGTAATATGATTTCCCGCCGCGTCGACGATAGCGATGTCGAAAACGCGCGCGTAAGCAAATCCCGCAGCGTCCATAGCCACAGCGCTTTTTGCCAGATAGTCTTCATAAAGATCCCCGGACAGTTCTGCAACGTCCAGTTCCGCGTCTTCCGGCACGCCGGCATCCTGTCCGAAGGAAACAGTGATCCTGTAATTGTTTCCGTCCCCAGCCAGGACGGTCTTCTCGATCGTCGTACCGACGATGGCATATACGGAGAAGCGGTCGGCCTCGAAGACGACTTCCTGCGCTGGAGAATCTTCCTGCTCCATAACGGACACGCCGCCGTCCCGGTCCATATGCACGACAGCCTGCTGCGCTTCCTCTGTCTCTTCGCGCAGCGACATGGTCACGCGGATCGGCAGCGCAGGCTCGATCGCCGTTCCGCCATACAGGAAAGTGATATCGATCGCATGGACGTAAACGATCTCGCCTTCGACAGCTTCTGCGATCGTATCCAGGATGGCAGGTTCAAGCACATCCCTGACGATCATCTCCGTCCCTTCGGGGAACGCATCCGGATCCGCCTCCACGGAAACGCGCATCGTTTCCGTTCTGCCGGTAAAGCGGATGGTATTGGCCGCCTGCGGAGGAACGTCACGGAAGCAGGACGACGTATGCACGTGCTGCTCCACTTTCAGCGCGATCGCGGAACCGGACGTATAAACGGCAGAGAGCGGTTCCGTGATCTCGGGCAGCGGACAGACCAGATTGCCGTCTGCGTCATAACAATCCGCGTTATGCGTATGGAGCACATAATCCGCCATACCGCAAACAAGACGGAGCGTTCCGTCTTCGCCTTCTTCATAACAGGTTTCGTCGTGCTGATGAACGTGATAATGACAATCCAAGACCTGTTCCGACCGGGTCATCGTAATGGCCGGAATGATCAGAGCATAGGTGGTCACAAATACGACAATGACCGCTAACATGTACAGCACGCTCATCCAACGGCTGCGTTTATAGGATTCTCGAAATAGTCTTTTTAAGAGATCACGCATCGCGTAATAACCTAAAAACAGGTAAGGGTTAAAATGGGGAATTTTTCTCTAAAACAATTAATTATTATAGCAAATATCCAATATTTATTCAATACAATACAATTCTCTATTATTGCACAAAATCAACGCTTTACCGCATCCCGGGACCAACGTTTGGCTGACCTGTCAATCAGGACCTTCCTGTGCTAAAATAGATACGGTTTTTATAAAGGAGGAACTATGCTGAACGATATATTGCAACCGAAACTCGCTCTGTTCGAAGACGGCCTGCAGACCGTACTGCGGGGTCATGAGAACCGCAGCCGCCGGGTCGCGATCCTGAAAGGAAATCTGACGGCGAACGCCCGCAGCGAATCCCGGGGCATCAGCGCCCGCGTGGGAAAAGATGGCCTGTACGGATTCGCCTCGATCGGGGAATACACGCCTGAAGCGGCGGAAAAAGTGCTGGCGTCTGCCCGCGGCAACGCCCTTTTCCTGGACGGTCATGCGGAAAAGAAGACCGTCATGCCGCCCGCGTCCGGCTCCGGCATCGTGCCGCTCAACCGGCCCATCGTCGACACCGAACAGAAGAAGATCATCGAAGCCTGCCGCGCGCTGGACGCTTATCTGGAGAAAACCTATCCGGACCTGGCCAGCCGCACCGTGATCTACACGGAAGATTCCCAGGACCGCATCGTGTATGCGTCCGACGCCTGCAGCGGCCACGTCACGTCGCCCCGCTGCTACATCTACGTGTTCCTGAGCGC
>JAEEGL012128410.1_pt1 | contig 12806 bp, 10 predicted proteins | sample 9134231 | NCBI WGS metagenome assembly JAEEGL01 (sample SAMN16246548, study PRJNA631951) | gut metagenome | biome: gut microbiome; feature: rumen; material: fiber-attached | host: Bos | place: Iran: Karaj | collected 2018-10
CTTCCGGCAGGCTTAAGTAATCGATCACCTTATCCAGGACCGGACGGCCTTTCGTAACGATCAGATAATCCTGCGTCAGATTTGCGCCTGGCTGCAGATCCGCCAGACTCGTGATCGAGGTGCTCTTTGTCAGAACATACAAAAGCGCATTCGACTCATATACCGGCTTCACAAAGAAAAACCGGTAGCCAAAAGCGATCAATCCGGCAAGGATGGCGGAAAGCAACAACACCTTCCAGTGCGACAGCAGCTGGATCGCCAGGTCCTTGAGATCGATCTCGATCTCGTCCGTATTATCGATTTTTTTGTTCTCTTCGTTCATGTTCTTCCTTATATGTTGCGCCGGATCCTTCCGGATGTCTTACAAATGGCTTGAAGCCACGATCATGAGCGGGTTTGTCGTAAACAGCTCCCAGGCTCTGTCCCAACCGTATTCTTTGGCCACAAGATCCCTGCACTGTTCCATGTGATTCTTACGGCTGTCCATGTTGTGACAATCCGAAGCCACAATATCCGCAAGGTTCTGTTTTAGGATCTGCCTTGCTGTTTTTTTGACGCCTGAGCCGTCCCTGCCTAAGATACTGTCGGCGTTGATCTGGATCTTTGCTCCCATATTCTTACATTCCTGCAGCAAAGAAACATCCTTCGCAAATGTTTCGCACCGTTCCGCATGGGCGATGACCGGAATGTATCCTGCCAAAAGCAAGGTGTCCAGACTGTTCCTGATCTGAATAAAAGTCACGGCATGGCCGAATTCTGCCAGCACATAATCTCCGCAGGCAAGCGTCGGGCAACGGCCGGACCTCAGATTTCCCACCATTTCGTCATCCACGTGGTATTCGCAGCCCGGATAGATCCTGACGCCTCTCTCTTTTGCCGCATCATATAAACTGTCAAATGCCGCATTGACAGCGATCCGGTCGTATGCAAACATCCCCTGCCTGTAGTGCGGTGTCACGATCAGATCGGTGATCCCCTGCTCTGCCGCGTCCGATAACATCTGTTTGGATATATCAGCGGAAGCCGCACCGTCATCAACTCCGTATAATATGTGGCAATGTATGTCGACCATGATCTTTCTTCCATATTTACATAACAAGCCTATGTTATGTTTACTAAACTATTTTCATTTAATCATTTCAAGTGTTATTTGTCAACTGTTCGTCCGTTATTTATTCTTTTCTTATCCGTATTTCAACAGGATTTTGGACTTTGCCGTCTGTAATTGCACTGCGGACCCGCTTCATGCTAAAATAAGACTGTTATGATCAGGAATCTGGAACTGTACAAGGTATTCTATCATGTGGCCGCCACATCCTCGCTGACGGCCGCCGCAAAAGAACTTTCCATCACCCAGCCGGCCGTCAGTCAGTCCATGAAGCAGTTGGAGCGCCAGCTTGGTGTCAAGCTCTTTGTGCGCTCCGGAAAAGGGATCCGCTTAAGCGCCGAAGGAGAACTGCTGTTTTCTTATGTGGCAAAAGGCTGCGATGCCTTTCTGGAAGGGGAAAAGCGGCTGAAGAACATCCTGGATCTGAACGAAGGGGAACTCTGCATCGGTGCAACGGATTACGCCATCCGATTCTATCTGCTCCCGTTTCTGTCACGGTTTCAGAACAATTACCCAAACATCCGCGTCAAAGCCCTTCCCATGGAAAGTGATGAGATCGAAAAGGGACTCCTGGACGGGCAGATCGAGCTGGGGCTTACGGAAAAGGCGGCATCGGATCCCGGTATCGTCCATTGTCAAACGGTAAAAATCATACAGGATGCCTTTGTCGCGGGAGCGGGCTTTGCCTATCTTCGCTCTCCAAATCTTCCCTATCAGCTGATGACACATCTGCCGCTGATCTGTTTCCCGGAAGGCAGTGTGCAGCGAAAGCATCTGGATACCTTTTTTGAAAAAATGCAGATCCGGCTGCAACCCGCGCATACCTTTGCACAGGCCGATCTGATCAGGCAGTTTGTCACGGAAGGGCTCGGGATCGGTGTTTTGCCGCAGGATTATGTGCTCTCTTCCATAGAAAGCGGTGCCCTGATCCGGCTGCAGTTTTCACCTGAATTGCCCGAAAGAAAACTTTGCCTGATCCATAAAGATGCAAATGCCCTTTCAAATCCGGCAAAAACCATGCTGAAGCTTTTGCAGGGGGAAGCAGGGTGATTTTTACGCATCAAGGGAATAAATATCAGAAACTTCTTTATACATGCCTGTGATTTTGATAAAATAAGGAAAATCAGAGTTTAGGAGACGACATGAAAGAACAGCAGAAAGAGGCGACCATGCAGGAAAAAAGACAAGCCAAAAGACTGATCCTCGGAATGAAACTGTCGATTTCCGATCTATACAAGGAAAATACGAACACCATTACCGATATTTCATCGTCCATTGAAGTGACTGATATCTCGGCCAACGGGATCGGGTTTATCTCCGAGTGTATTCTGCCCACCGGATACTATTTTATCGCGAATCTGGAGCTGGCGCCGGACCTGCCGCAGATCATCACTGATGTGCGCATCATCAGAAGCAGCGCCATCGATATGGAACGGTATCAATATGGTTGTGAATTTGTTTCGATCGCGCCGAATGTCCGGAAAATGCTGGAAGAGTTTGAGGAGAGGCTGAAGAAAGAAGAAGCTTGAACGCCTGAAAAGGCCATATACGTATGAATGATACTACGGATCGCTACGTGCTACGCACTCCCGCGATCCTACAGCCATTCGCAAACCGCAGGGGAATGTATGAGACCATACATTCCCCTGTTATTTGCTCACGGCCGTTCGTTCATCAAAGTAATGCTGCTTTCCATGCAAGCATGAACGCAGCATCACCTTGATTCACTTGTATCACTCGTACTGCGTAACGATCGCTAAGATCTCACGCGCGTATTTCGGGTAGTCTTTCACGAGCTGCTCGATCTCTTTCTTGGAATCCTCGAGATTATAAAGATTAAAATCGATCCCCTTCCGAAGTCTCTGCCGCTGGATGATCAGGCTGTGCCTGAGTTCCGTCATCTCTTCCTCGAAGACAAGCGCCCCCGGCTGGTAAACCCAGATCGAGGGGTCTTTTAAGCGGAAATGCGAAAGCAGCGCATGCAGGCTTCTTCTTGCTTCCTCGAGTTTCTGTGCGACTTCCTCACTGTGATTTCTCGCTTCCTTCTCTTCTTTGTACTTGTCCCACATATAGGAAAGTTCATAGGAATTGCTCACCTGATATTTTGCATAGGAAAAATCAAGCAGGTTCGTTACGTTCACGTATTTGATCTTTGCGGAGTTCTGCAAAGAGATCGCCCGGTTGATCTGCCTCTCCGCGCTCGTCGCGTCCCCCTGCGCATTCCGGTAGCTGACGCCGCAGGCCGTTACCGCCACCGCGGTCAGCCCGATCAGCACATAAAAGCCCACGCCAACGTCCATGCGGAGTGCCTGCTGCAGAAACATCAGCAACGCAAAGGCAAGCACAGCGGTCACCAGCACGATGATCACATAGCCTTTGGTGTTTTTTGCTTTCTGCAGATCCTCTTTTCGCTGAAATGCGAGCGCGCTCTTTTCCCCTTCCAGAAGGTTCATGTCCCTGCGGACCGTCATCTGATAGTCTTCCCGCTCCCGCATGGTTTTTAAAACGCCGGGGATCTCATCGGCAAGCCGCTCCATCTCGCGAAACTGCACTTCTGTGATCTTACTGACGGGCCTTCTGTAATTGGATTCGTCCTCTTCGATCTTTAAGATCTTCCGGGCTCTGTTTTTGATCTCGTCCCGGTCGGAAGCCGGGAGCTGAGCGATCTCTTCAAGGTCGGTCAAACGTTCCGTCACGGTGGTATATTCCACCTTCTGCTTTTCCACCTCGGCAGAAGCCGCCGTCATCTGTTCACAGCAGGCGCGCACGTAACGCTCCCTGTCCCGGTAATCCAGCACATTCAGATCGGAGCGGCGGACCGTATCCCGAAGCAGCACATGATCCATCGAATCCGAATCTTTCCCTTCAGATAATCCGAGCGCAAACTCGATCTCATCGTCCTCAGACGACCTGAACCCCAGAAATTCCTTGATCTTTTCAAAAAATGACATCACATTACTCCCACGGAAGCGTTCATGCTCTTGCGGTATTCCTGCTTCCAGTCTCTTAAGGTCTCATCGATCGCTTTATAATAATCCGTGATCTTTCCGCTGCCCTTTAATCCCTTGATCTTTTCCATGGCTTCCCTGTAGGGCGAATGCTCCGCGCCGAATCTTCCCTGCTCCATCCGCTTGTCCACTTTCGCAAGAAAATCCTCTTCGTAGCCGTGACGCAGCAGAAGCTTCTCATACTGCTCTTTGTGCATGGTCAGGCGCATCGCCATCAGATACGCGATCCGGCTTTCCTCGTTATCGTTTAAGTCCGCAGCCTCCCTGTAATAATAGGCGGCTTTTTCAAACAAAAACATATAGGCATAAGCGGTTCCGAGGTTATGCAAAACCGCCGCATAAAGATCGGTTTCCTCCGCTTTGTCGACATTCTGCAGGATGAACTGATACTCTTCGATCGCAAGCATGTATTTTCTGCTCTTTAACAGGTTATCGCCTCTGGCCTTTCTCTTCTGCGAAAAGCCGAGCATCGCGTTGTCAAGGAGCACCTGTTTGACTTCCCGGATCTCCTCTTCGCCAAGGTATCCGGTCATGGTCAAAATCGTCGTCACAAATTCCCCGACACTTCTGTTCTCATCGATCAGATCCTTCAGCGCATCCGCAAGTTCCTTCATCTTCAGCTGTTTTTCAAGGAAGGTGCAGAGTTTCTCGTCCATCAGATCCTGATCTAAGATATAGGCGTTCTGCGTCAGGCAATAGCAAAGCTCCTCGATGGAATACACATTCACACCGAGTCCCGTGATGTAATATGGAGTTGTGGCAAGCGATCCGCTGCAGAGTGTCAGTTCAGCCATGACTTACTCCATTTCTACTTCTTTGGTCCATACTTTTCCGGATGACGGGAACATTTCCCCGAACCCGAGATCCTGAATGCGGATCTTCAGCAGGGTTTCCGACTTCATTTCCGTTGTGATCCGAAGCCTTGTCGCCCTTTCGGGTCTTGTCGGCAGACCGGTTAATTCCACCGACAGATGCTGTTTGTCCTTACCATCCACAGGAGTGATCGTGAAGTTTACATAACTCCCCTCGTCCAGAATGCACTCAAATTCCTTTTTGGCATCATACCAGTTCTCACCGGCATCCGCGAGGGCAAAGTACTCTTCCTGCTGCCCCCGTTTCATCTGCAGGCCCACATTGAATTTCAGTTTGTCGGCCCCGAGGAACACATACGCTTTGTTCAGTTTGTCCGGCAGGATCTTGTCCTTGGCGCAGTAGCAGGCTCCTTTGGAATACAGGTTCTTCCCCTGGAACACACGTCTGCCCATGCACAGATATTTCAGTGTCTTCTTGCACCAGCTCTCATCAAAGCCGTCGCCGATCAGAAAAACGGTGCTGACGGTCTTCGGGTTGATCAGGCCGTGGATCGTATGCAGGACATATTCGTCCAGATAATCCCTGGATTCCTCGGTGGATTCTTCTCCGAGCATCAGGGAAGGGGTTTTCAGTTCTTCAAAATCACTGCGCTCGACAAATGCCACCACAGGCGTGGTCCTGCGGTTCATCCAGAGGTTATAGGCGCGCATGTACTGGTTGGAATAGTCAAAGATCGCGACCTCGTGTTCCCAGAGTTCCTCCGGCTGGTGCAGCACATAATAATAACTGCTTTCCTCATAGGTCTGGAAGAAGATCTTTTCCCGCGGGATCGGAAGCGCCGAGGCCACCTTATCCAGCACATCGATCGAACGGCCCTCCAGCGTATCCACGGTAAAGTAGATCGCTTCCACCTGATCCGGCTGCGTGATCATGGACAGCTGGTTTAAGGATCTTCTCACAAAAAGCACCAGGAGATCCACGCAGTCATAGGCTTCACCTTCCAGTTCGATCTTGGCCCCGCTTCTTGCAAAGCTCAAGAGTTTGCCCACCAGGGTTCCTTCGCCCCTTGCAACCACTTTTTCCGCTTCCTTGCCATAATACCACTGACTGACATCTTTGCGTTTGCAAAGCACGGTCGGAATGCCGAGACGCTCTTCTTCCTCTTCATCGGAAAGCGTTCTCGGGACTTCTCTATGCAGTTCGTAGTAACTGATCTGGGAAACCTGATCGTTCAGATCGTAGCCGATCACAAAGGAAGGTTTCCGCTCATCTTTCAGCGTGATCATTTCGTGCTTTTCTTTCTGTTTTCTATATTTCTTATATCATTCCAAAGATCTGCGTGGTAAAGCAGTCCGCTTCCACATACTCTTCCATCAGCTTCAAAAGCGTTTCCTCATCCTGCAGCGTTTTGCTGACGACCATATCGTTTAAGAGGCTGTATCTGCTCTCGCTGTCAAGACCGGCAGATTCCGAGATGCTTACGGAATCGCTGACCGTCAGCTGCTCCCTGCCGCCTTTTTCCTCCGTGATGTAGTATTGCAGGTTTTCCCCGAAAAACAGGACAAAATCCTTGGAAAATACGCCGCCGAACATGTTGCGCATCTCTTCTGTCCGATAGGTGTCCTCCTCGGAATCCGGCTCCTCGAGGATATAGTGGATCACAACGCGGTTTGCCGGATTGGTCCGGTATTCGATGATCGCCTTATCTTCAAAAGCGCCAAGCTCCGGCATCAGATTCGCCAGGGAGGAAAAGAACTTAAAATACATGTTCCTGTGCATATATTCCTTGATGAACTGACGCAGCATATCCTTGATCCTTTCGGAGTACTCCGTCTTTTCCTCCGCATAGTATTTTAAGAGCGCCAGTTTGCAGGCATCGTTCAGGTTCTCGCCAAGCCGGTAATTGTCCACGAGATGCTCAAAGACAGAATCATCCGTCAGCCTTTCCTTGGCAAAATAGTCAAACGCGCAATAGGACAGATAGGCCAGTTCCACCCTTGTGGATGCGCCCATTGTCAGATAATCCTCGAAGATCTGCTCTTTCTCTCCGACCGTCGTGCGGGTATAAAGCATCTGGATGATCAGTTTTTCCGTCAGCATATAGCAGTCCAGGTCAAACTGTCCGGCCGCTTTCCACAGATCGCGCAGTTCCTTGGTCAGGCCATTGAAGTTATCCACAAGATATTTTAAAGTCAGGGAATCGTATTTTCCCTGTTTGAAGGCAAAATAACACATCTTGACGAGCATCGGATCCGGCAGACGGTCTTTTTGCTCCACCATCCTTGCGCAGATCTTGACGCAGGTCTTGGCGCTGATCTCATCCGTTCCGTAAATGCACATCAGCTCGTAGGCTTCCTCATACATGCTGCGGCGGACATAGAAATTGATCAGTTCCCCTCTGTCCTTGGCATCAAGCACCCTCGCATCCAGGCTTTCCAGAAAATCATCCAAAGTCGAAGACTGGTCATTGTCATAATAATAATGCATGAGATTCAGCCTGATGTCCCGCTTATAAGCTTCGCGGACCTGATCGGAATCCACCAGTTCCCTGCATTTTTCGGCATTGCTTTCATCCACGATCACGTAATGCCGTTTTCCTTCCACAAGATAGGAAGTAAAGAAGAGGTTCTGGTTTACATAATCTTTGATCATCGGGACATACAGCGTCTCGTTCATCAGTTTGCAGAGGCGGTTCGGATCCACGAGTTTCCGCTCTCCTGCTTCATTTTCCAGAAACAGGGTGGAATCTTCGTTATAGACGCAGGGGTACGCCAGATGATCCTCGACGGGATAAGCCTGTTCACCCTCAAACTGTTCCTGCAGCACGATCACGCGCTTCATATCCGGCTCCGGCACATACAGTTCCTGCGCAAAGATCACACGGGACAGATGATTGGCAAGATCCGGGCGCATATTCTGCACAAAGAGCGTATCCCGGTAAACCTCCGCGAGATTCGCGCTGATATGCTCCGCTTCGATCTGTTCATATGCAAAGAGCAGCATCTGCTCCCGGTAGGATTCGTACAGATCCGGCAGTTCCTGCTTATGCGCGATCAGATTCGCATAAAGGGATGCCTTATGCGCATAGTCAAGTTCATTCTGGAACCCGAAGTACATGAAGACCTGCTTGGGCAGGGCCTCACGGTAGTCCATCGGGATCGCATACATGTAATATTCGATCAGACGCGTGATCCTTAAGTCCGCTTCCACGCCTCTTGCATACCAGGGGAAATAGCAGGTATCTCTTTTATCGTCCTTGATCAAAAGCGTGCAGATCACGCCGGCCAATTCGGTATCGGGTGCTATTTCATAAGCGGCAAACAGAACCTTCAGCAAGTGCGGCGTGGTCGTCTTCTGCCTGGAAGCCAAGTAGATCAGCTGGTTCATGACCTCGCGGTCGAGTCTGCGGTTCTTGATCGGAAGCCATAACACCTGTACTTCAAAATCGGTCAGCTTCGAAAGCAGAGACGGATCGTTCACATAGCAGTGATAGGCTTCCATATACAGGATCGGACTGTGACAGCCCTCCAAAAACTGATTTTCGATCGCCGCTAACTTTGCGGAATCACTCTGCGAGAGCTCTTCATCCAGATACAGCAGGGTCCAGAGGATCTGCGAACTGTTTTTGTGCTGTTCATAGATCGAGGAAACCTGTGCGGCGATTTGGTTTACATAATCTTCTTCCCTGCGGTACAGAGTCGTCAGGTACAGATAATAGCAATACACTTCCGGATCCGTCGTGTGGATATTCATTTCATTGGCAACATGCTCCAGGATCCAGTTGGCTTCGTTATAACGCTCTTCGACCAGAAGGAGCTGCGCCTGCACGAGACGGGACAATGGATCCTTGTCATCGATGGCATTCAGCCGTTCCACGGTCTTCATGGACTCTCTGGCCCAGGTGGACACGTTGATCTGGCGCAGGCGGAACGACAGGTATTTGCGCATCAGTCTGCTGATCAGCTGATTTTTCTCACGCCTTCTTGCCCTGCCCGAAGACGTCTGTTTACGTTTGGACGCAATGACGGTCAGGACCTGCTCCCGCTCTCCGCCCTTAAGGATGATCCGCCCGAAGTTGTTTCCCTCGTGGAGCTTCTCGTCACTTAAGTAGAATACCAGCCGGAAATCGTTTCCGAGAAAATCATGGTCGCTCACGGTTTCCTTTTCCAGCCGGATAAAATCACCGTCGCAGGACAGTTCCAGATGCACATACCCCCAGGTGGACTTATGCACCGTGACCTCGCAGCGCATCTCTTCGATCACATCCCTGAATTCGTATGTGGAGCGGTCAAGCGAATAATGAACGGGCTGCTTCTTGTTGATCGCAACGAGAAACGCATCCACGCTCTGCTCGGACTTGGGCGCATTCAAAAATCCCAGATATTTGTTCAGGTGGATCCGGTCATTTCCGTCAAAGACCTGCAGAAACCGCTCGGAATAGAACAGCTGCACGGCCTCGTCCCAGTTGAACTGGGCCTGGTTGGTAAAATGAAAGAGGTTCCTGACACTGCCTAACGAAGATTCGATAATGGAATTGACAATGGAAAAAACAAACGGGATATAGTATTCTCCGGCGCCGGACACGATCTGGATGTCCCCTTTGATCACATCCCCGGCCTCTAAGCCGGTCGGATCAAATACAAAACGGACTTCTTTTTCCACATCTTCAAAACTGTCGATCCTGCATACAAGACGCATGCTGGAGGTATATATATGACCGGTGACAACGGTTTCCGTGACGCTTTTTAATACAAAGGACCCCTCATAAAGTTCCCCTGGCGGGATCACCGCCTCGATTTTGGGTACACTAAAAGTGAGCTTTCCGCAGTCATACTCAAAAAACCCGTTCACCAGTTTGTCGACAATTTCGCGCAAGATCACTCACCACACTTTGCCAAAAGTGTATTCTCCCCCTAAAATAATAGTATACCACAAAAGAAAAGAGGCGGAAAGACCGCCTCTTAAGCATTTTTAAGTAAATTTCATATATTTTTCAGACCGGTTCTTTTAGCCGCATCACTGCTCTACCGGTAGACCTCTTCCGGTTTCAGGACCTCAAAGCCTTCCTCGGTCAGCAGTTTCTCCGCTGCTTCCACGTCCCTGATCTTCATGATCATGGATGCCGTATCATCCGTGGAAAGCACATACATATATTCGATGTTGAATTTCTTTAAGGCCGTCAGCAGGTCATGCAGGGAACCCGGCGCATTGGAAATGCGTACCGCGATCACTGTGGATAATTTCGCGGAAAGTCCCGCAGATTTCAGGCATGCGATCGCTTTTTCCGGATCCGAAACGATCAGTCTTAACAATCCGAAATCCACCGATTCCGCCAGGCTCAGCGAGGAAATATTGACCGCATTCTCCTTGAGGACTTCCGTAACCTTTTCAATCCTGCCTTCTTTATTCGCCATAAACACCGTAACCTGTTTTACCGCCATATTCTACCTCTCCTTGTCTCTATGAAATTTTAAAATAACGTTCGTTATGATCGCATGTTATTTATTTATGATACCGGATCACAGATATTTCCGGTTATCGATCACATGCTTTGCTTTGCCTTCGAAGCGTTCCAGCGTATGAGGCTCTACCAGCGTGACTTTTACCGCAAGCCCGAGCGCCTGTTTCAATACAAGCTGGATCTTCTTGGACAGCTGGTCAAGACCCCGCATCTCATCATCAAAGAAGCGTTCTTCAACCTCCACCTGAACTTCCAGTGTATCCTGATGGTTCACGCGGTCAACGATCAGCATGTAGTTCGGCGTTGTCTCGTCAACCTCAAGAAGCGCTGCTTCCACCTGAGACGGGAATACATTGACACCGCGGATGATCAGCATATCATCGCTTCTGCCCTTGAAACGCGAGATCCTCGCCGTGGTCCGGCCGCATTCGCAGGTCGATCTGTCGATGCTTGTTAAGTCCTTGGTCCTGTAGCGGATCAGCGGGATGCCTTCTTTGGTCAGCGTCGTAAATACAAGCTCACCGGTTTCCCCGTCAGCAACGGGTTTCAGTGTTGCCGGGTCGATGATCTCCGGCAGGAAATGATCCTCCTGCACGTGCAGTCCTGCATGAAATTCACAGTCACAGGCCACACCCGGTCCCATGACCTCGGAAAGGCCGTAAATATCATGTGCCTTGATATGCAGCCAGTCTTCGATCAGTTTGCGCATATTCTCGGTCCAAGGTTCCGCGCCGCAGATCGCCCTTCTGAGTTTGATCTTATCGAGCATGCCTTCCGCTTCCAGGGTTTCTGCCACATGCAGCAGATAGGAAGGGGTGCATGCGATCGCAGTCACACCGAAGTCTTCCATCATCGTGATCAGTTTCTTGGTATTTCCGGTAGACATCGGTACAACGGTAGCGCCAAGGTTTTCCGCGCCGTAATGCGCGCCGAGACCGCCCGTGAACAGACCGTAGCCGTACGCGATCTGGATCGTGTCATCTCTGCCGATGTCGGCCATCGTCATGGCGCGGGCCACACATTCCGCCCAGCTGTCGATATCGGTTCTCGTATAGCCGACAACGGTTGCCTTTCCGGTCGTTCCGCTTGAGGCATGGATCCTGACGATCTGGGATCTCGGAACGGCAAACAGACCGAACGGATAGGTGTTCCTTAGGTCGTCTTTTGTCGTATAGGGAAGCTTTTCCAGGTCCTCGATCCCGCGGATATCCCCCGGTTCGATCCCGACTTCCTGCATCTTTTTGCGGTAATACTCCACGTTGTGGTAGACTCTGTCCACCAGTTTCACGAGCCTTTTGCTCTGCAGATGCGTCATCGCATCCCGGCTCATGCACTCCTTTGATTCATTCCAGATCATCTGTCCTCCTGCTTTCTGTTGTGCGTTAGTTGACGTATTCGTGATACAAAAATAGAGCAACGCTCAGGTGTTATGATGCGTAGCCGACATCAAATGCTTTTTTATTGATCTCAACAAACTGCGGTTTTACGGTATTTTCAATGACCTTTTGCCATTCTTCCCTGGAAAAATCCATGTGCTTTGCGGCAACGCCCAGAACGATCACATTGAAAACCTTGGGATTCCCGAGTTTCTTAGCCTCGCTCATGGCATCGATCGAGATCAGGCGGCAGCGCTTATTCAGTTCTTCCAGAATATTCTGCGGATATTCGGCCGCGCCCATCACGACCGGCATCGGGTCGATCCGCTCATCATTTACGATCATAACGCCGTCTTTTTTCAGAAAATGCGCGTAGCGGAGGGCTTCAAGTTTCTCAAATGCGATCAGCACATCCGCCTGCCCTTCCTCTACGATCGGTTCCCTGACCTTATCGCCGTAACGGACAAAAGTCACAACGGATCCGCCTCTTTGCGCCATCCCGTGTACTTCCGAAAGTTTTACCTCGTATCCGCCCGCTCGCATGATCCCGCCTAGGATCCTGCTGGTCAGAAGCGTTCCCTGTCCGCCGACGCCGACGATCATGATGTTTTTGGTTTCCATTGTCTTTTCTCCTGAAATTTATTTTCTGTCAATATTTCAATATATGAATATATCTGTATGAATGCGGGTATGCATCCCGGAACTTTCTTCATGATAGATCAACATGGTTAACTATAGCACAGTTTCACATCGAAAAACAATATTCCCGTACAGTTTTCAACTGTTATGATGCCTGGAAAGGAGCATTTTCTGATAGGCCCGCTGGAAAATATCTTTTGCCGTATCCCCGGATCCTTCCGTATAAACGGCATATCCTGCAGAAAGGACGATATCGCGGTCGTAGGATCTCGCGCTCAAATTCAAAAGGCGTACCTGTTCCCCGATGCGGTCCAGACAGATCTTCAGTTCATCATCCGGCACATTTTCGACAACCGCCAAAAACTCGTCGCCGCCGTAGCGGAAGACATTGTCGCTTCCGA
>JAEEGL013504496.1_pt1 | contig 12806 bp, 12 predicted proteins | sample 9134231 | NCBI WGS metagenome assembly JAEEGL01 (sample SAMN16246548, study PRJNA631951) | gut metagenome | biome: gut microbiome; feature: rumen; material: fiber-attached | host: Bos | place: Iran: Karaj | collected 2018-10
CTCGCCTGCCAGGTCAACGTTACTCATCTCCAGAACGCCGGATGTCATGTAGTCGCCGTTAGCGGTGATATCGATACCGATGCCGTCGAACTCACCGGAGTTGGGAGTTGAGGTATACAGGTTGTCGCCGGCCTTCTCAAGACCTGCAGCGTTTGCAAATGCTGCAACTGCGATCTGGCCCAGGATCTTGCTCTGGCCGTTGTCATATGTACCTGTGATGATACCGTCCTTGGATACGGATACGCCCGAGAGCTCACCGAGTCTTCTACCGGTTCCGAGACCTGCTGTAGTACCGCTGACTGCTCCGACAGTGGATGTTCCGTTGTTGTTGAACATCGTTGTCGTCGAGAAATCGATATCTATAGGCGAAAAGTTCTCAGCGGATACAAAGTTTACGGTCATGTTGGTGTTCGCTGCCGAAAGGCCGGCCTTATCATTGCCGATTCCGGCGAAATAACCGGTGTCGGGATCGAACATCAGGAATGTTGAATTGGCTGCATTCTTGGTACCGACAGCTGTCATTATACCTGTGTCGGGATTAAACGTATAATTGGTATAGGTTGTAGGCAGTGTGGCATCATCAGCGGAATCCTTGATCTTATATGCTGCCTTAAGAGCATCGCCGGTCAAAGAAGTCAGAGACAGGTCATTGGCGTTTGTATAGTCTGTTACATCCTTTGCAAAGATGCCGTATTTGTCTTCGTAGATCGGATTGTTGTCTGCATCCTTGTTACCTGTATCCCACTTGTAATTCACAACCTTGTACTGGGTGGTATCTATCGAAGTCCTGGTAAAGGTGTCGTTAACGCCTACATTAAGTGCGTTGCTGCCGAAGTTGGCTGTGAGGCCCTGAACAACCTCTCCGTTGGAATCAAGTATCTTATCAAGCGTTATGTAGAATGATCCGGCGTTCCCATCTTCCTCGTGAATCGAGAATCTGGCGTTATACTGATAACCGAGGTTGTCGTAGAAGCTTAAGCCAATTACACGTCCGGACTCTGCACTCACCTGTACGTCGTTCTTATCTACGATACCGGTCACATAAGCCTTGCTGGTAGCTTCCGGAGGATAGGTCATGTTCTCTGCTGACATGATGCGCAGAGGAGAAACCTTATCCTGTACGATCTTACCGTCGGCATCCGACTGCCATCCCATTACGGTATAACCGGTGGAACTCATGACCAGGTTACCTACACCGTCCACACAGAAGGAACCGTCTCTGGTGAAGAAGTTGTCGGATCCGTTGGATACTACGAAGAAGCTGTCGCCGGTGATCATGATATCAAAAGGATTGTTGGTGCTCTGTGCACTACCCTGCTGGGTGATGGCTGTGGAGATGGCACCTGTCTTGGCACCGAGACCGATCTGGCGGGCATTGATACCGCCGGCACCGGTATTGGCGTTTGCGGCCGATGCATTCTGGGTTGTCTGATAGAGCAGATCCTGGAATGTCATGGACTGCGACTTGTAAGCAGTAGTGTTAACGTTCGCTATATTGTTACCGATAACGTCCATCCTCGTCTGATGGGTCTTAAGACCTGCGACGCCGGAAAAAAGTGATCTCATCATAAGGCAAAGCCCTCCTTCTCATTCAGCTTGTTGCTGTAACTTCTGTAGCTTTAAGCTATCACTGCACCATCAATGTTGGTGAAAATATTATCATCAGTTTCTGTTTGATCCATGGCAGTGACCACTGTCTGATTCGGTACGTTCACGATAAATGCGAGTGAATCGACCATTACGAGTGAGTCCTTGATTCCTTTCATCTGCGCCCTGACCGTTCCTTCGGTCAGTCTCTCCATCTGCCTCTCCGTCATCCGGATGTTCCTGTCTTCCAGTCTGCCTGCCGCATGTTTGGAGAACTTAAGTGATATCTCCGGAGCTGCTGTCGCTCCTGCTTTGGCCTGGAAGATATCCTGGAACGATAATCCGTTTACGGTGGTTTCGGTGGAGCTGCCGGTCTTTGGATTATTCAGGAGCTGTTCGGCTGCCTGATTTATATTTATATAATTCTGGACCTGCATATCATCTACTCCTGTTTCAGCCCTCGTCAGCGCTTTCGGCGGCTTTTACGAGGCTCATCATACGTTCGATGTAGGTATCGAGTCTGGCTTTAAATTCATCGCTGCCCAGTAAGTTCTTCTCCCAGTCGCTCAAGTTGTAATACTTTGAGGCTACTTCCTCGACCTGAGCCTTATCCTGAAGTGTCAGGACATTTACATCGGGAAGTTTGCCGAGAGCTTCTACAAATCCTTTTGTATTATCCATGGCTGCCAGATACTTGCTGTCAACAACATGCTTGAGGTCGCTCATCGCGTAGAGCTCGCCGTTGATCGAGAGATATGCGCTTCCTCCTTCGTATGATACGAAGTCCACATTACCTTCGATCTCGGTGGCGTTGCCCTTGGCATCCTCAACGCTCATGATGACTGTCTGTCCTACCAGGCTGGATGCTCTTGAAAGCGACATGCTCTGGGCCATATTCTGAAGTTCTTCAACCTGAGAGAACTGTGCGTACTGTGAAACCCATTCGGTATTCTCTGTAGGCGCCATAGGATCCTGGTACTTCATCTGTGCCACGAGAAGCTGAAGGAAATCGTCCTTGTTGGCTGTCCCGGGCTTGGATTTGCTGAGTGAATCCTGGGTTGCACTTGATACTATCTCGCCGTTTTCTATATGTGCTATTGCGCTCATGTGTATCTCCTTTCGCGCCAGGTGAGATGTGTGCGGATCAGGCCATGTAATCTACCGTGTTTCCGTCGTGTGCCATCATCTCTGCGGCTATCCTGTCTGCATCTTCGAGTTCCTCGAGTGCTTCATCGCCTTCCATGGCGTTTAAGTTTATCCTTCTGGTCCGGCCTGCTCTGCCGGCTCTGCCTGCCTCACGTCCGGGATCATCATTCTGTCCCTGGGAGTTATCTCTGTTTCTGTCGAATCCCTGACTGGCTACGGCTACCTCCACCTGTTCGATCCTGACTCCCTGAGCTTCGAGTGTTTCTCTCAGCTGAACCACCTGGCTCTCGATCGCTGCTCTTACGGTTTCGTTCTGTGCCAGGAACTGTGCCGTTACCTGTCCGTTCTGAGCTGTAAGATTGACTCTTACGTTACCGAGGCTGGCGGGGTGGAGATTCATCTCCAGCTCCGTGACATCGGGTCTGATATTGGCTCTCATGTTCTCCATGATTTGATTTGCTATATCAGAAGCTTCTGTTCTGAAGCCGGTGACTTCATCAGTCAAAGCTGTGAAGTCCTGTATGTTTTCTGTATTCAGTTGTACTGTCTGGGTAAAGAGGGGAGCTTCGGGTGAGCTGTCACGTCCGTGCATCTCATTATGTCCCGAGCCTTCATTTGACGGCTGCCTCTGTCCGGACTCCGGTGAACCGCTTCGGTCAATATTCGTTACGATCTGTGCTCCGGTGGTATCATCCACCTTTACATCCATCGAAACCGTTTCGCCGTTTACGGTTGCTGTCATCCTGTAATCCTTCATCCCTTCCATGGGATTCTCCACAGCGGGTTTAACTTCCGCCGGGATGGGATCTGCTTCGTCCGCGATCGGCTGCATCAGCTCTTCGGTCTGATCCAGCACCTCATTCAAGGCTTCCTGCGATAGGTCCAGCTCGCTCATGAGGTTCTCTCTCGTGTCTGTCACAAATTCCTGAAGGTTTCCAAGTGTCTGATAGAGGTCTTCGTCGGTAAGTAATGTTACTGTGTCCTGATTACCCGATAATGCGGTGACCAGTTCGGTCATGTTTACGGGATCCAGCAGATCGTTCATCGTAAGACCGATGTCCTGCATCGTGTCTGTCACCTCGGCCGGAGTTACTCCCAACTCGTCTGCCACCTCGATGATTATCTGCTGCGTTGCTTCGCCGATCGCTTCCACTGTTTCGGGATCGACCGTTTCCGCTGCCTTTTCGGCATCCTGGGCTTTCACCTCGTCTTTACCGGCTTTGGCAGGTTCCTTATCGACATTGCTCTCGATGCTTTCCCGATCGGATCCTGTTTTGGGGGCTTTGGATACGTCCTTTGTTTCGGGAGCCGTATCGTCGGGTGTCTGTACCGGAGTCTGTTCCCGGGCCGGTACCAGATCATTGATAGCCGTTGCCTGAGTTTCCAGAGCGGATTTGAACTTACCCATAAAGTCCTGTCCGTTTACCGGAGGTGTTGCGCCTGTTTCATTGACAAAAGGCATCTGCACGCCTATGTCAGTTACGCGACCAGTAGTCATTTGGTTCCTCCTTTAGTTTTCAATGTGCCATGTATAAATGCAGGTATGGAACTCCCATACAACTATTATATCGGATCAGGTGATGCCGCTCTTAACCCTGAGGGTCCATTAATTTGGTAATTTTGGCTGCCACATCCTTATCCATGGCGCCGAGTATCTTACCGCGGCTGTCAGAGTCCATATTCTCGAGTATACGGGCTGCCAGTGCCAGATTGTCGGTCATGGCTTCGAATATCTGTGCAGCCTCCTTGGGCTTCATGGCCGAGTATGCCGCCACGTAGTCTTCCATCTCCTTATCGGCCTCAACCTGTTTGATGACCTGCTGATACAGAGCTTCGGCCTTCTCGGTATCTATGGACTCGTAATACTTCTGGTATGCTTCCAGGCCGGGGCCGTTCTCCGCATATATGACCTCATTGTAGAATTCATCTTTGATACGCTGGAAATCCACCTGAGCTTTTTCAAAAGTCTTGAGTCTCTCGATCTCCGTTTCGAGCGCCTCCACACGTGCGCTGTCGTTGCCGGAGTTGTTCTTGAGCTCAGCCATCTCGCGTTCCAGCTGTCTGATATATGCCACCGCTTCGTCCAGAGAGTTGAATCCCATATACGGGTCTTCCTCGACATTGGTGGCAACATTGCTTCCCAGACTCGATTCGGCGGGAAGTATCGCATTGAGAACCGGAACATCCTGGATGAGCGGTCTCATGACCGTCGAGCCCAGTCCGCCCACATCCAGTTTGATAAGAAGTGCGAGTATGGCGATCCAGATCACTATGATGATGATCGTGACCATGGCTATGGAGAGACCGCCTGCATCATCCTCTTCGTCGAGCAGTTCGTTCTCTCTGCGCGATATCTCCTTGGCTCTGGCTTTGGCTTCTTTCTGAGCTTCCTTCTGTTCCTTCTTCAGAGCCTTTTTTTCTTCTTTTATCTGTTTTTTCTCCGCTTCGGGATCAAGTACTGCTTCGTCAGCCATTATACTCCGGTTCCTTTTTGACCGTATCTGTAACTAACCAGTTCGTCTATTTCCTTGGATTCAACAGCCTTCTGTTCTTCCACGAACTCTTCGAAGGCATGCTCTCTTAATTTCTCCTGTACCTTGACTTCCTTCATCGCCTCGGTAAGTTTCATCCTGGCAGCCTCCACCGCTCTTTCGGCGAGTCTCACATTTTCTCTCTGGCCTTCTATGAACTCGTCCATCACCTTGACGGAACGCTCATTCTCAGCCAGTTTGACTACATCGATATTATCAAGACGCATCCTGCGTCCTTCTTCGATATAGCCCTCCTTACGGGCGATCAGCTTCTCAAGCCTGGCCTCCTCTTCGTTCAGTCTTGACTGTGCGAGCCCGAACTCCATTTCCGCCTGTGTCTGAAGCTGCTGTTTGATATTGAGTATATTCTGAAGTCTGTATCTGAATACAGCCATATGTCATACTACCGGATATCATCACCCGGTCTGTCCGTCTCCGAACATCTGTCCGAGCAGATCAAGTGCACTGTCATAATCGAACTTCTCATCAGTCTCCTGACACAGGAATTCATTGATGCGTCCGATCATGTTGATCGAGTAATCTATGTCGGGATTGGATCCCGATTTATATGCGCCGATATTGATCAGATCCTCCGCATCCCGGTACGTGGCCATCGTGCTCTTGAGTTTACCGGCGTAGCGCTTGTGATCACGCCCCACCAGACTCGACATGCATCTGGAAACCGATGCCAGCACATCTATGGCAGGGTAATGATTCTTCTGAGCAAGCTTACGGTCCAGCACTATATGACCATCCAGAATGCCTCTGGCAGTATCGGTGATCGGTTCATTGAAGTCATCGCCGTCTACCAGCACCGTATAGAGACCGGTTATCGAGCCCCTGGAATTCTTGCCTGCGCGCTCCAGCAGCCTCGGCATCTGCGAATATACGCTCGGAGGATATCCTCTCGACACGGGCGGCTCTCCGCTTGCAAGTCCTATCTCTCGCTGCGCCATCGAGAAACGGGTGAGCGAATCCATCATCAGCAGCACATCCCGTCCCTGGTCCCTGAAATACTCGGCTATGGCGGTGGCGGTCATGGCGGCCTTTTTGCGTTCCAGTGCCGTTCTGTCACTGGTAGCGACCACGACCACGGATCTGGCCATGCCCTCGGGGCCCAGATCCCTCTCTATGAACTCCTTGACCTCCCTGCCACGCTCTCCGATGAGTGCGATCACATTGATATCGGCATTGGTGTTACGGGCAAACATGCCCATCAGAGTGGATTTGCCGACACCCGAGCCTGCAAATATGCCTATACGCTGCCCCTTGCCTATGGTCAGAAGCCCGTCCACGGCCTTGACTCCGAGTGACAGGACTTCATCTATCACGACTCTGTCCATGGCATCCATGGCCTGCGTATCCACTTCCACGCGGGGACCCTCGATGAAGCCGAGCTCCTCGCAATTGCCCAGGCTGTCCAGAACATGCCCCAGCAGTTTATCCGATACCGTGACCATCAGCGGGGCGTTGGTGTTCTCCACACGGCATCCTATCGATATACCGTCGGTAGCCTGATAGGGGCTTAAGAGGGTCTTGCCGTCCTTGAATCCGATGACCTCTGCATATATGTACTCATCATCCGATCCGGTAAATATCTTACACAGATCGCCCAGTTTGGCTTCCGGGCCTTTGGACTCTATGCTCAGGCCGATGACATTCTCTATCCGGCCCATATTGCGTATAAGAGGTTCATCTATGACGCGTTCGTATTTTGCGAAATCAATGTCAAATCCCACATCAGCCCTCCGGTACGGGTTCGGCGGGCTCGAAACTGAGTATCATCAGTTTGTTGCGGAGTTCCGTCAGCTGAGTATCCAGTCCGCAGTCAAATATACCGTTCTCGGTCTCAAGCATGCATTGGTTGCGGTTCAGCCCCACATCCTCGATGATGTCTATCTGGCATCCCGGGGCAGCCTCCTCCAGAAGAGTTCTCTGTGCATCACTGATATCCGCGTAATCTTCTCTGGATACATGTACGATGTATGACTTGCTGCTCTCGACGTGCCTCATGGCACCCGCTATCAACTGCGCGAGTATGGGCTCATACTGTCCGAGTTCGACATTGAATATCCGCTCGTATATGCTGGTGATGGCACTGATAAACCTGGGTTCGAGCTCGGCACACAGCGCATCATAATTCTGCAGAAGTTCCTGTTCCCGCATGTCAAGTTCCTGCATCCGGGAAGCATACTCATCCTGTGCCTGTGCCAGTCCCTGCTGGTATCCCTCCTGTTTGGCATCGGCACGTATCCTCGTACTCTCGATCTCAGCCTCTCTGCGGCTGTTCTCCTTGTACTCCCTGGCCAGCTGTTCGGCCGTGGCTACTATCTCATCGGCCTCAGCTTTGGCGGCGATCCTTATGTTCTCGGCTTCCTCCGAAGGATCGACTGCCTTGATGATATTGCTCTCATCATCGGTGTCGGCCATGAGCGCATCTATCTGATCGGCTCCAAGGCCTTCAACGAAACCTGCCTCTGCATTTTCACTCGCGACCAGTGTTTCTCCGCTGACGGGTTTGGGGTCGGGTCTTTTCCTCGCCCTGGTCGCGACTTCCTGGAGTTTCTTTTCCATGAGGCTGTTCGTATCGATGAGTTTTGATTCTTCCTGAGGAGTCGTGTTGTAGAATTTGAGCAGGTTATTAGACAATTATCTCGTCTCCTCCGCCTCTGGATATTACGATCTCGCCCGAATCCTCGAGCTTACGTATTACATTAACGATCTTCTGCTGTGCTTCCTCAACATCCTTCATACGCACGGGACCCATGAATTCCATGTCCTCTTTGATCATGGATGCGAGTCGCTTGGACAGGTTGTTGAAGATGGCGTTCTGAACTTCCTGGTTCGCACCCTTAAGTGAAATAGCCAGGTCGTTATTCTCAACGTCACGCAGCACTCTCTGTATAGCACGGTCGTCGAGAAGCAGGATATCCTCGAATACGAACATCTTGCGTCTGATCTCGTCGGCAAGCTCGGGCTCCTCGATCTCCAGTGTCTCCATGATGTGCTTCTCCGTACCACGGTCGACCGTATTCAGGATCTCTACCACGCTGTCGACACCGCCGATGATCGTGTAATCCTGGTTGACCAGACTTGAGAGTTTGGACTCGAGCACTTTCTCGACCTCCTTGATAACCTCGGGAGATGTTCTGTCCATGACGGCGATCCTCTTGGCTACGTCCGCCTGCCTGTCGGGATGAAGCGCGCTTATGATCAGTGCCGCCTGAGCAGGTGACAGATACGACAGTATCAGCGCTATGGTCTGAGGGTGCTCATCCTGAATGAAGTTGAGCAGCTGCGAAGCATCTGTCTTACGTATGAATTCAAACGGTTTAACCTGAAGCGATGCGGTAAGTTTGCCGATAACGTCCTTGGCGCGGTCCTCGCCGAAGGATTTCTCGAGAAGTTCTTTGGCATAGGAGATACCGCCCTCGGCAATATACTGCTGGGCAAGACATACCTGATAGAACTCATTGATGACATCTTCCTTGATCTGAGGGGTGATACTTCTGGTATTGGCTATCTCAAGAGTAAGCTCTTCTATCTCCTCTTCCTTGAGATGCTTAAAGATCATCGCCGATTTCTCGGGTCCGAGTGCTATCAGCAATATTGCGGCTTTCTGCAGGCCGCCCATTTCATCGCTCATCTTGGCCATTGCTAAGCTATACTCCTAACTCTTATCCCCATTCCTCGTTCAGCCAGTTACGAAGTAACAGGGCTGCGGCTTCGGGGTTATCTTCAACGAACTTGTTGATCGCCTTCTTGGTCTCGGATTCATCCTCCATGGCTATATCCTCAAGTTCGGATTCCGGCGTGGACTGAAGCAGATCTTCGACGCTGAGTTCCTCCTGAGGTTCCTCCTCGGCCTTCTCTCTCTGCATGCTCCTGAGGACGACGAATGCCAGCAGAGCCAGTATGACTACTATCAGAGCGATCTGTATGAAATCGGTCGCACTGAATTTGGAGCCCTCTTTGTCAAAGAATACATTCTGCGAATAAGCCGCAAATGCTATGCGGGCCACCGGAATGCCGGTTGCCTTGGATACGACATCTATCAGGTCCTCGTCCACGTCCAGTCTGGTACGTGTATTGTTCGCGAGCTTGTATTCCTCCCATGTGATACCGTCGAGCAGCCCCTGCGTCTCGGCATCCTCCTCACGGATCACGTTATATGCGATGGCAGTGAGCGCGATCGATGAAGTATCGTAATGGATCTTGCCGGCGGGAGTGGTCTCCACGGTGATATGCTCGTTGGGAAGATAATCACGCAGTTCCTCGTTTACGGAGGAGTTGCTGCGGCTGTTGTCCTGTATCACGTAAGTGGTGTCGTTCTCGGTATTGGAATCGGTACCGGGTACACCTCCGCCGCTGTTCGCGCTGTCCGAGGAATATGTCTCCTCGTGTGCGAGCACGCCCTGTTTCTGGCCCTCGGCGGGTGTATATGTATGATCTGTATCTTCTTTGGACGAGAAGTCGATATCCAGAGTGCAGGCGACCTCGACTTCATCGAATTCCTTGGTCCCGAGCAGTACCGAACGGACCTCATTCTTGAGAGCGGTCTCAGCCTGTGATTTGACGGTCAGTGCGGATCCCGTGGTCCCGGCTGTGGAATAGTTGTCCTCACCGGAGAAGAGCATATTGCCCATGGTATCCATGATCACCACATTATTGGTAGACTCATTGCCTATGGCCGTAGCCACGGCACGTGCCAGATATGACGCCTGTTCGGGGGTAAACTCCTCCTCAAGCTCCAGCAGAATGGATGCGCTAGACTCCTCCTGATTGGCTATCAGAGTACCGTCATCAGCGGGTATGTGGAGTTCCACATGCGCCGATTTGATCGCTTCGAAGTTGGTGATGAAATCGTTCTCCAGACGGCTCTCCAGATAGAGGATATACTTACGCTGCGTATTGGCCTCGGTCGTCGAGATTCCGCCGTCGGTAACATTCTCTATGCCGTAGGCGCTGGATCTGAAACTGTTGGATCCGAGCACCAGGTTGGCCTGCGACTGGTTTTCCTCCAGGATCTCTACGCTCAGTCCGTCATCGGACACTCTGTATCCGATGGCGTTCTCCTCCAGGACCGATGTGACCGCCGTAGTCTCATCCGTCGTCTCGGCAACATATATCGTGATGTACTTGTCTCTCGTAAGCACGGCGACCAGAATGCCGAGCGCTATGAGTGCCACGGATGCCACCACTATGATTATGGTTTTCTGTCTGGTGGTGAATCTGTTCCACCACTCCAGTATCCTCTGCCAGAGACTCCTCAATCTGTCAATCATAATTACTCCTCAGGATTACTAAATCTGCATCTGCATAAGCTCTCTGTATGCTTCCAGGACCCTGTCACGTATCGCGACCGTATACTGCAGTGCCGTGCTGGCTTTCTGGATCGCGATCGTCAGGTCATGAGTGTTCTTGGACTCGCCGAGTGACCATTTGATCTCCTCATCCTCCATATCGGACAGATACCCGTTGGTAACGGAGAGATTGTCCATCGCCGTGGTGAGCAGATCGTTGAAATTGTTGCCGTTATAGGCATCGATCGAATTGGTGGGTGCCTTTTTGGCAACCTGTCTGACGGCACCCGATGAGATATTGCGAAGCTGGGTTATATCTATAGCATCACTGACCATAGCCATAAGCGATCACCCTCCTCTCATCAGCTGCCCATATCCAGGCCTCTGGTGGCCATGGATTTGGATGCCGCAAACGCCGTGGCGTTGGCTTCATAAGAGCGGCTCGCATCTATCAGGTTAGTCATCTCGGTGACTATATTCACGTTCGGATAGGTAACATATCCGTTCTCGTCGGCATCAGGATGTGAAGGGTCATATACCATATTGGCCTGCGTCCATGTATCCTTATACACTCCGCCGACCTTGACACCGCCCTGCTTGCGGTTGTTTAGGGCACTGTGGAAAATACGCGAGAACGATTTGGCTTCTCCCTTTTCCTCGAAGGTAACAACCTTGCGGACATAGGGCGTACCGTCCTGGGTACGTGTGGTGTTCGCATTGGCCACGTTCTCGGATATGATATCCATGCGGAAGCGCTGTGCGGTCAGACCGGATGCATTTATGTCAAAAGAATTAAATATACTCATGCCTGCCCTCCTTACTTCCTCATTACAGCCTGCAGATTGTCGAACTCGGCCTTGATCGAATTCGAGATACCGTTGTATTTGATCTGGTTGGCTGCCAGCTCGGCACCCTCCGTATCCAGATCGACATTATTGCCGTCCACGCGGTAACTGTATCCTGCCTCATCGGTATAGGTACCGACTGACAGGCGGCGCATACTCACGTTGTGTACCTGACGGTCCAGATCCGCCATATGCGTCCACTTGAGTGCGTGGTTGAGCGCATCTTCAAAGTTGACATCCTGCCTCTTGTAATAGGGCGTATCGACATTGGCGATATTGTTGGCGATCGCCTCGTTACGCAGCCATGAAGCGTCGGCAGCTTTGTCCAGCACATTGATGTAATCAAATGCATGTGTGTTGATCAGTGTACTCATAGGCATACTCCTCCATAAATATACACACTACTATTATAGATTATTGAATGTAAACTTCAAGGACTTTTGTCCAAAAAAACACAATATATAGTGCCTTTTGATTATGTAAACCACATTCTGTTGTGGGCAAACACCCTTCCGGCATCCGCCGGCCGTCTGTCCGGAAAACCAAAAGGGACCCCAGTAAACTGAAGTCCCTTTACATACAGCGTATCCGCTGTCCATAATCCGTTATTCTTCGAGGTGTATCATCTCACCCTGCCGGATCTCTTCACCTTATCCAGTTCGTCATACACCGCATCGTTTATGACTTTGATGTATGTTCCCTTCATACCTGACGACCTGGATTCTATAACACCTGCGCTCTCAAACTTGCGCATGGCGTTCACGATCACGGATCTGGTGATCCCGGCTCTGTCTGCCACACGGCTGGCGACTATCATGCCCTCGAACCCGTCCAGTTCATCAAATACCTTGACGATGGCATCGAGTTCGGAATACGACAATGTAGCTATCGCTCCCTGTACCACTGCGACCTTGCGGTCCTCCTCGGCAGTCTCTTCGCTGACCGCTCTGAGCATCTCCAGGCCTACAACGGTAGTTCCGTATTCACACAGTATTATATCATCTATATCGTACTGTTCGCCACTCTTGTAGAGGAACAGCGTACCCAGCCGCTCTCCCGAGATCACTATAGGCGTGATCATCGCCATGTATTTGGACGTATCCGTACGTTCAAATCCGAGAGTGGACAGATTGACATTTTCCTTGGTCGACAACACGCTCAGGAGGCGGTCATTCAGTGATGTATCTATGAATGTGGCAATGTCACCGGCCACGAATTCCTCGATGGCATCCACATCCTTATGATGGCATACACCCAGTATCTTGCCTTTACGGCTTATGACCATGACACTGGAGCCGAGCGTATCGCCCAGAACCTTACAGATATCATTAAATACGACTTTTCCCGAATTGTTGTTGTGAAGAAGTTTGCCTATCTTACGGGTCTTGTCAAGA
>JAEEGL014236906.1_pt1 | contig 12806 bp, 14 predicted proteins | sample 9134231 | NCBI WGS metagenome assembly JAEEGL01 (sample SAMN16246548, study PRJNA631951) | gut metagenome | biome: gut microbiome; feature: rumen; material: fiber-attached | host: Bos | place: Iran: Karaj | collected 2018-10
AGCCGCCCTCGAAGTTGAAGACGCCGTGATCGTCCCAGCCGTGCTCGTCATCGCCGATCAAAAGGCGCTTCGGGTCAGTGGACAGCGTGGTCTTGCCGGTACCGGAGAGGCCAAAGAAGATGGCGGTGTTTTCGCCGTTCATGTCCGTATTGGCGGAGCAGTGCATTGCGGCGATCCCCTTCAGCGGAAGGTAATAGTTCATCATGGAGAACATGCCCTTTTTCATCTCTCCGCCGTACCAGGTATTGATAATGACCTGCTCGCGGCTGGTGATATTGAAGGCAACAGCAGTCTCTGAATTAAGGCCGAGTTCCTTATAGTTTTCCACCTTAGCCTTGGAGGCATTGTATACGACAAAGTCCGGTGTGAAATCCGCCAGTTCTTCCTCTGTCGGCACGATGAACATGTTTTTGATGAAATGCGCCTGCCATGCAACTTCCATGATGAAGCGCACTGCCATGCGCGTATCCTTGTTGGCTCCGCAGAAAGCATCCACAACATAAAGCTTTTTGTTGGAAAGTTCTTTTTTGGCAATATCTTTCAGGATCTTCCAGTTATCCTCGGAAAGCGGATGATTATCGTTCGGATAAGCTTCCGTGGTCCACCAGACCGTATCCTTTGAATTCTCATCCATGACGATATACTTATCTTTCGGGGAACGTCCCGTATAAATACCGGTCATGACATTGACAGCCCCGAGCTCGCTGACCTGTCCCTTGTCATATCCGGTCAGGGACGGATCATTTTCTGCTTCGTAAAGCACATCGTAGGACGGATTATAAATAATCTCGCTCGTCCCGGTAATGCCGTACTTCGTTAAATCAATATTTGCCATATTTAAAGTACTCCTTTCCTTATCCTTCAGGCTTTAAATCCGGCGAATGCCATCAATTCCCGAAAGCCATTATATTCTCTGAAGTAATGATTATACCATACCGATTTCAATCGTCAATAACAGGTCTCCCGATAGGCAAACTCCTTACGGAGCTGCTCTTCACTCATCTGTCTGCCCCAGTGGACGCCCCCGTAATAAGCGGCTTCCGCAACTGTAATAAATCCGTCGCCTTTACTCAGTACAATCACAGAATGCCTGTTGTTCTGGACTCTGAGATGATCTCCGACTCTCAGCTCCGCCATATCAAAGCTTGTGTCAGTCATCGGCCTTGCCGGAGCCCCATAGAGGGCATCCTGTACATAGAAAATAAAGGCAGCGCATGCGTAGCCGTATCTGGAACCGGAAATATAGAGTTCATTGTCGCTCCACGGCATGCCCTCAGGATATTTCATTTTCACCACCATCAGTCTCCGGTAGGCTTCTTCATCTGAAATCGTGGAATGTGTGGCATTTTCAGCCGTATACCCATTTTCAATGGGATTCATGGCATCTGCCGGAACTTCCCTGACAGAATCCGCCTTATAAACTTTCCCGCCCGGGACCCAGCTGTTCGGAAAAGCCTGTACGACCCCGTTTTTTGTCCATGCGCCGAATTCGTTGACCGTGTACTGTTCCGGGCACGCAGGCGCTGCCAGCATGTAACCCTGGGCATTGAAATAATAACTCTCCGCAAGACCGTCACCATTCCCGTCGATCCAGGCCCACTCCCCTGCCGGATCGGCGCCTTCACTGTTATGCCATCTCCAATTTGTCACGCCGTTTGAATTAGCCGGACGCGAGGGATCCTGGTACCAGTTTCCCGCCAGGCTTACAAAACTAAAAAACACTGCAGCCAGCAACCCGGCTGCAGCTGAATAACAAAACTTTCTCATTTCGTCCTAATCTCTCTTTTGCAATCGTTTACCAGTTAAATTCACTGCCTGTCTTATCCGCTCTGCTCTCGAGATTTTTCACAAAACTGCTGACCATTTCCTGGAACTCGTCCTCCGGGATCGCTTTTCCTTCAGCCATAACTCTGTCAAAAACAAGATGATAGAAATTTGCTCTCTCTGTCTCCGGAGAAATACTGTCCCTGACGATCGGTCTGATCGAATACAGATATTCAAGGATCGCCTCAATATTCTCGGGAATGATTTCATTGATCCTGTCCTTGAAATAGACAGAAGCTCTCGGGCTTGCTCCCTCTGTGGTAATGCCGATGGAAAGCATGCCTTTTTTCACCAGTGCCGGGAAGATAAAAGAACAGTCCGCAACGCGGTCGACAACATTGACCGGAATTCTGTGTTCCTTGCAGTATACCGAAACCTCGTGGTTCAGCTGGTTATTATTCGTTGCGGAAATCACAAGTCCCGCGTCTTCGATATCCTTCCATTCAAAACCGCGCTCACAGATCGTGATCTTCGGTTCATAGGCATTGAATGCTCTCATCTGGTCACTGATAAACGGAGCAATGACTGTAATCTTTGGTCCGTAAGGAAGCAGTTTATCAACTTTGCCGCAGGCGATATGTCCGCCTCCGATCACAACTGCCTTCATACCTTCGATATCAAAATAAAACGGAAAATAACTCATAGCAGGTCTCCTCAAAAAAAACGGATAGTTCAAATCGTATCTTATTATACCTTAAAAGTCATGTCTATAGGAAAAAATACCAAAAAAGAACAAGACCCAATGCTCATCTTCTGTAATCCTGCAGAATCGTCTCCACCAGTCCTTCGGCGGAGATCCCGGAGGAAATGAGAAACTCCCCCTGATACCTTCTCTTAAGCGCGGCAGCGGTCGTCTCCCCGATACACACACAGCGCACGCGTTCCGGCACCCGTTGGTAAAGGCCGAAAAACGCCTCGACCCCGCTCCCGCTCGAAAAGGTCAGATAATCCGTATCCTCAAGCCGCCTGCGGATCTTTTCCGTCAACTCCGCTTCAGGATGGATCTCATAGACGGGCACATCATAAACTGTATATTTCTGTGAAAGGATCTGCGCAGTCTCCTTGTTTCCGATCGCCGAACGAAACAGGAAAATGTCTCTGATCTCCTGTCCGCTCCGGAGCAGGGCTTCTGCCAGCGCAGCGCCCGTATAGCGCGCCGGACAGAGATCCGGGTGAAAGCCGGATTCCGAAAGCGCGGCGCCGGTGGCCTTTCCGATCACCGCAAAACGGCAGGCGGCAAGTTCCCGGTAATCCCGGCCCGCCTCCAGATATTTCCGGAAAAAGATCCGTACGCCGTTTTCACTGGTAAACACGATCCAGTGCGGGCTGCCGTCACAAAGCCGGTCCAGGCATTCCGCGGGGATTTCCAGCTCTGTCACAACGGAACGTTCTGCCGGATAAACCTTTGCGCCGAGCGTATTCAGAGCCGCCTTCAGTTTATTCCGGATGCTGTCCGTCCCTGTGAGGGCCACTGTAACGCCGCTCAGAGGGAGTTGTTCACTGTAAATGTCTCCCGCTTCGCCCTTCAGTCCGGATGCCCCGCCGCCCGGGCTGCCTCCGCTCCCATAAAGGTCCATCGCCGCTGTCCGTCCGATCACGATCACCGCAGGGGCTTTTATTCCCGCGGTTTCTGCCCTGACAGCGATCTCTTTCAGCGGAGCGCGCAGGGAAGCGGGATGCCCTGTATTCTTTCCGGAAATGACTGCTGCGGGAGTCATCGGATCCATGCCTGCGGAGAGCAGTTTAGAGGCGATTTCAGGCAGTTTCCGGAGTCCCATCAGAATCACGATCGTGCCGCCGGCGGACGCAAGCTGTTCCAGATCTTCCGGAAGTCCGCCGTCCGGGTCTCCCGTATGGGCCGTCACAACATGGAAGCTGCGGCTCACGCCCCGGTGAGTGACCGGGATCCCGGCTTCGGCAGGGATTGCAATACAGGAAGAAATCCCCGGAACGATCTCGGCTTCGATCCCCGCCTCCCGGAGCGCCAGCATTTCTTCGCCGCCCCTTCCGAAGACAAGCGGATCCCCGCCCTTCAGGCGGACGACTTTCAGCCCCTTCCGCGCCAGTTCGGTCAAAGTACGGTTGATTTCCTCCTGGGGGGCACTGTGGCTGCCCCGCCGTTTTCCCATATAGATCTTTTCCGCCCCGGGCGGCGCGAGCCCCGGCAGGGAAGCGTCGATCAGGTCATCATAGACGACTGCATCGCAATGCGTCAGGAGTTCCATGCCCCTGACGGTGATCAGATCCGCTTCCCCGCAGCCTGCCCCAACCAGATATACGATTCCCTTCATAACTGTTCACCCGCAATAAAACCGCAATAAATCTTAATCTATGACGCTTATAGTTTACTACATTTTAATAGATTTTATTTTTATTTTATTGTTAAGACACATTGAGGTCACAAATTCCCGATATGATATAGGCGTAAACAAGAGAGAGAAAGATATTAGATGATTCCCTTAAAAAACAAACCTTTCTAAAACACCCTTCGAAGAAAGCACCCCTCCGGGGGTGCTTTTTTCGTGTCTGTATTCAGGTCCGCATCAGGGTTTGTTTACAGGCGCTGCAATACGCTGCAGGGCACCGTCCCGCTTTTTCCGCAGTAAAAAGGGCCGCCGCAAAAGCGGCAGCCCTTCTGTTTTTTAATCGTATTCAGTGTTTCGTCTTACGATCAGCCATTCTTTCTCATATCAGCGATCAGCTTAAGAGCATTGCCCCAAGCCTCTTCGAAGCTGGTTCTGAACAGAACGACCGGACCATACTCCTCGTACTCTGACGGATCGATTGCATTGATATAGTAAGCTTTTCTGTAAACGTCGATCTTCTCTGTAAGCTCATCAATTACAGAAAGAGGAGTCGGAGCGCAGAATCTGTCAACAACAACTGCATTCTGCTCAAGCAGCTTGTCAGCTGTGCCCTTCCAGTTGATGGTGATGCTTGCGTTAGCGCCAACCATCTCTGTGAAGTGGTGAAGTCCTCTTGCGCCGCCGCCGATGAAGCCGACATTGTACTTCTTCTCTGCAACGATCTGATGAACCTTCTTTGCTACGGAGAAACCAGCCTGCCAGAGAACGTCCGGGCTGATCTCGATTCCTTTTTCCTTGACGTACTTTGCAAGATACTCGTCAAAGATACCTGTGATCAGGCTGAAATAGCAGATCGGCGGATTTTCCATGTTCTTTGCTACGCGCTCATAAACCTCGCAGAGGTCAAGAACCTGGCGTACAGCCATACACTCTGTAGCATTGATCGGTGTTCCCTCAGCAAGAAGGATCTCGATAGCCTTAAGACCTTCCGGAGTAACCGGAACCTTAGCCATGATATTCGGAGCAACTTCTCTGTTGTAACGAGCACACTTAACGATGGTCTCGCAATCCTCGTGGAAAGGATCGCCCTGAATGCTTACGTAGCCCTGTGTGTGATGAGAGCTCTCATAGAGAGGCATGTAAACTTCCGCAACCTTTGCGACCAGCTCGCGCTGAAGCTTTACTTCTGCCATTGTGTCATCCGGCTCGTCAGCAAGGATCTTTCTGAGAAGATCTTTTGCATAATCGCCGTCGGACTCGCTGATGAGCATCTTCCAGGTATAGCTCGGGTTCTGGGTGCAGCCTACAGCGCCCATATCAAGAGCTTTCTGAGCTTCTTCGCGGGTAACATTGTTGATCCAGAAGTTGGTGGGAGTCTGAGCCATGACTCTCTCAAAATAATTTCCCATTGGTAAATTTCCTCCTAAAAAACAAAATATTTATGCAAGCTGCATTTGTAAACATATTGTACTATATTTCCAAATCAATATCAAACGGCAATCTCAATTTTATTCAATTTTTACAATTATTTAGCCAGAAAAATAGCAACATAGAAAGCACACATCACTCCAAGGCCGACCATAGCGGCAATTTTTGCCCTCCCCTTAAAATATCCGACGGAGAGACTGAGGATAATAATGGCGGAAATCATCAAAATTTTGGGTAAAGTCATTGCTGTCTCCAGTTTTGCGTGATTGAAATTAACGTTAGAGTTTAGTATATTCTAAATGATTCCGGTAACAAAAGAAAGGGGATAAAAGACGATGATTTCCTGGAAGAACTTTGACGAATTAAAAACATACTCAAAATTTATGGCTCTGGGTGACAAAGTGGATCTTGCCGCTGTCATGTCAGGCGAGGCGGGCGCTGCGCGTGTCGCAAAGTACTGCGTCCCGATGTCCGGAGGCCTGCTCTATAACTTTGCTTCCAAAAAAGTCGATGATGAAGTGCTTGCCGTTCTGCAGGAGCTCGCGGACGAAGCTCAGCTGACCGAGAAATTTGAAGCGCTTTACAACGGCGAGATGATCAATACCGGTGAAAAAAGACTCGTCCTTCACCAGCTCTGCCGCGGCCAGCTCGGCGGTCCTGTAAATGCTGACGGCGTCGACAAGCGCGCTTTCTATGCGGAACAGCAGAAGAAAATCGCGGAATTTGCCGCAAAGGTTCATTCCGGTGAGATTGCAAATGCTGCCGGCGAGAAATTCACCACTGTCGTACAGATCGGCATCGGCGGAAGCGACCTTGGCCCGCGTGCCATGTACATCGCTCTGGAGAACTGGGCAAGGAATCACAATGCATTCAAGATGGAAGCAAAATTCATCAGCAACGTAGATCCGGACGATGCGGCTGCCGTGCTGGCTTCCATTGACGTGGCGCATTCCCTCTTTATCCTTGTTTCCAAATCCGGTACGACACTGGAGACTCTGACGAACGAATCCTTTGTCAAGGACGCCCTGAAGAATGCGGGTCTCGATGCTTCCAAACATATGATTGCCGTTACGAGTGAGACCTCCCCGCTTGCAAAGAGCAGCGACTATCTTGCAGCATTCTTCATGGATGATTATATCGGCGGCCGCTACTCCTCCACCTCCGCAGTAGGCGGAGCGGTGCTTTCCCTCGCTTTCGGACCGGATATCTTCGCAAGATTCCTGGACGGCGCGGCTGCGGAAGACAAGCTTGATACCAATAAAGATATTATGAAGAATCCGGCCCTGCTGGATGCATTGATCGGCGTATACGAGAGAAATGTCCTCGGATATGAGGGCACTGCTGTGCTTCCTTATTCCCAGGCTCTCAGCCGTTTCCCGGCACACCTCCAGCAGCTGGATATGGAATCCAACGGAAAGAGCGTCAACCGTTTCAGCGAGCCGATCAGCTATAAGACCGGTCCCGTGATCTTCGGCGAGCCCGGCACCAACGGCCAGCATTCCTTCTATCAGCTGCTTCACCAGGGCACTGACATCATCCCGCTTCAGTTCATCGGTTTCAAATCCAACCAGACGGGCGTTGATGTTGTGATCCAGGACAGCACCAGCCAGCAGAAGCTCTGCGCAAATGTAGCCGCGCAGATCATGGCATTTGCCTGCGGCAAGAAGGATGAGAATCCGAACAAGTTCTTTGCGGGCGGCAGACCGTCCAGTATCATCGTAGGCGATCAGCTGACTCCGGAAACGCTCGGCGCGATCCTGGCTCATTTTGAGAACAAGGTCATGTTCCAGGGCTTCGTATGGAATGTCAACAGCTTCGACCAGGAAGGCGTCCAGCTCGGAAAGGTCCTCGCTAAGAAAGTGCTGGCACATGAGACCGACGGCGCTCTGAAGGCATACAGCGACCTGCTCGGGATCTGAGAAATATTTGATCTCAATCTTTACGGTCAGAATTCATTCATATGTAGAAAGGCAGAACAGCCCTCAAACTGTTCTGCCTTTATATTTTATTTCCGATCCTTTGCGAGCGCCCAGGAGAGGCCGCGGTCCAGATACTGATTCCAGAAAAACCAGTCGTGTTTTCCGGGTCCTTCCTCATAACAGTACTCGGCTTTTTCCCCCTCCAGATAATCCCGGAAGCGCCGGTTGCTTTCCAGAAGACTGTCTTCCGTTCCGATCGCCATATAGATCCGCGGGACCGGCTTTTTCCGGGCTTTGCATTTCTGATAAAGCACCTCCGGATTGATTTCCGAATCGAGAATTTTTTTCGGATCCCCGAATACATCCCGGACCATCTCCTGCGGCATTACACTTTTGCTCCGCCTGCCGGTTTCGGCGATCTCATAGAGGGCCAGCGCTGATGACAAAGCAATGCAGGATGAAAAACGATCGGGAAATGCCAATGCCGTATGGAGTGCGCCGAAGCCGCCCATGGACAGGCCCCCGATGATTGTCGTTTCCCTGCTTTCACAGTATCCGAAAACTTTTCTGATGTAGTCCGGTAATTCTTCCCCGACAAAGGATGCAAAATTCCCGCCCCGGTATCCCTTGTCCAGATAAAAGGAATTGCCCGTGGTGGGCATGAAAACAGCCAGATTATACTGGATCGCCACCTGCTGCGCAACGCCGCCGAAAAGCCAGTCCGTATCCGTGCCGGTCAGTCCGTGCAGCAAAATCAGGGACCCTGCCGGTCTCTGATAATAGCGCTTATCCCTGACCTCTTCCATTTCCACATCATTCGGCAGCACAAAGGAAAAGTTTGCATGCTGCATGATCGTATCGGCGTGAAATTCCATTCTGCCGCTGGCCATTCTGTTCCCTCCCGTCTTAAGATCTCTATTTGAAAATGAATATACATCCGAAAAATATCTTACAGTCTTACTTCCGTTTCGTCAATTTCAGCCGATGCCCCGGGAGGAGCGGATCCGGGCTGCCCCGGCGGCGTCACTGACCACGTTTCTCTTGAAAAGTTGAAGTAACTGGAATAAGATGCTCTCATAAATCCTGATTTCAACGGAGGTTCGGATCATGTCCCTGGAAAGAGCAAAGAAATATCTGGAAAAGAAAGGATTTGCGGACCGGATCATTATTCCGGAACACAGCAGCGCCACGGTCGCCGAGGCGGCGGAAGCCCTCGGCTGTGAACCCGGCATGATTGCGAAGACTCTGTCCTTTCTGCAGGAAGGGCGTCCCGTCCTGATCCTTGCGGAAGGCACGGCGCGGATCGACAATAAGAAATATAAGACCCGTTTCGGCTGTAAGGCAAAAATGATTCCCGGCGAACTGGTCGAAGAACTGGTCGGGCACGACGTCGGAGGCGTCTGTCCCTTTGGCGTCAGGGAAGGCGTGACTGTCTATCTGGATGAAAGCCTGAAACTGCACGATACCGTATATCCGGCAGCCGGCACGGATCACAGCGCTGTCCGTCTCCCGATCCCGGACCTTGAGCTTTCCTGTGACCATCAGGGCTGGGTCGATGTCTGCAAACTCCCGGAAACCTGAAACTGATTCCGCAATTACCTGTCAGAAATTGCAGGAATGTGATATATCGCGATATAATGAATATGTTCAGCACCACTGAAATTTGAGCAGTTTTCAGATGGAGACCTGGTGCCGAACAGATACGAAAAATTTTTGAATACGAAGAAGGAGGTATCCCTATGAACTATACTGTCACTCTTGCGAAACTCCCGCTGACTCTGGAGGAAATGAAAAGCATGCCCCAGGCTTCCCTGAAAGATCCGGCAGATACTGTTGCGCTGACGGTTGCCGCACTCTGCGCCTATCCTTCAAATCCCAATGAATGCTATGCCATGCTGGATTATCTGCGCGGGCCGAGGCCTCTTTCACCTATGGAAAAACAGTTTATCCGTGACCGCTTCATGGACGGGCGGGACTATATTCCGCGCTCCTATTTTAAAGGCGCTGTTCCGGACAATGACTATACACCGAATTTTCCTTATGTGATCGAGTTCCAGGACAGCGTCTCCCCGATCGCGGAGGAAGGTTATAAGAAATTCGACCTCAAGAGCGGCGGCGCGGATTCCATGCGCCCGGTCATGCTCAGGACCAAACCTTCCACCGGCGAATGGTTCCTTTGGGACCAGATCCTGCTGGGACAGATCCGTGTGCCTAAGAGCAAGGATGCCTGGGCATAAGACATTCTCATGAAGCAAAAAATCGTCAGACTGGCTTTTTATACTTCCCTGCCCGTGATGGCCGGCTATCTTGTGCTGGGCATCGGGTTCGGCATTTTGCTTCGGTCCGCAGGATACGGCGCGCTCTGGGCGTTCGCGATGAGCGCGCTGATCTATGCAGGTTCCATGCAGTATGTCGGAGTCGGACTGATCTCCGGAGGTGCTTCCGTCCTGACCGTAATGCTGACGACGCTTATGGTCAACGCGCGGCACCTCTTTTATAGTATTTCCATGATCGGAAGGTACCGTGAGGCGGGAAAATATAAGCCCTATCTGATTTTCGCGCTTACGGACGAAACCTATTCCCTGCTTTGCAGCGGGGCTGCGCCGCCGGAAGGCGATCCTCATCTCTACCGCTTCCTTGTATCCCTCTTCAACCAGAGCTACTGGGTGACCGGCAGCGTCCTCGGCAGCCTGCTCGGTGCAGTGCTTCCCTTTTCCGCTGCAGGCATCGAGTTTTCCATGACCGCGCTTTTTATCGCTTCTTTCACGGAGCAGTGGATCAAGCTGCGGGATCACAGGCCGGCGCTTACCGGCATTTGCAGCACTGCCCTGTGCCGCGCCGTGTTCGGACCTTCCCGTTTCCTGATCCCGTCCATGATCCTGATCACGCTGATCCTGACTTTCCTGCGCAATAAAAAGGAGGCGGCATGATGTCTGAACACACACATACCGCGCTCCTGATCGCCCTGATGGCTGCTGTAACGATGCTGACCAGATTTCTCCCGTTTCTTATTTTCAGGAAGCGGGTCCCGGCTTATATCTCCTATCTCGGAGAGGTCCTTCCTCCCGCAATCATCGGAATGCTGGTCGTTTACTGCCTGAAAGATATCCGCCTGACGGTTTCGCCCTTTGGACTGCCGGAGCTGATCGCGGGTCTCTGCGTCGCCGGACTCCAGGCGTGGAAACGGAATGCCATCCTGAGTATTCTCTGCGGGACAGTACTTTATATGGTGCTGACCCAGCTGGTTTTTACCGGATGATGCAATCGTTTCAGGCTTTCCCGCCGATCGTGCTGCGCAGAAGTTCCAGCGCCGGTCTGAGATCCCTGAGATCTGCGCACTTAGTCTCAAAGCAAACTGCTCCGTCGTACCCTGCGGCAGCAAATGCCTGCAGATAGGCAAGGCATTCCGGGCTGTACCCTTTCACCGGCATTATGCGGTCCGGCTCACTGACATGAATGTTCCGGACCAGTCCGATCTCGTCCGCGATCAGAGCCGGATCATCCTTTGACCCGATCATATGCAGGGTGTCCGGAAGCACACCGATCAGGCCGCTTCCAATTTTCTGAATGGCTTCCGCCGCTTCGGCAACCGTGAGAATAAAATTGCATTCTACGGGATTGAAAGGCTCGATCACCATGTCGTAACCATACTTTTCCAGATACGGGATCATGTGCTTCCGCACTCTTTCCACGAAAATCTCCATGCCCTCGTCCCGGCTCATATTTTCAGGCAGGCAGCGGCTCTTTCCGCTTCCAAAGCCGATCGTCTTCACGCCCAGATCTTTTACCTTTGCGAACATTCCGTCGAGATATTCTTCGATTTCCTCACCGCTCGACTCGAAAAATCTGATCCTTGCCGGGAATAAGGAGCTCAGGCCCGTGGATTCGATTCCGATCGTCTTCAGGCATTCCACCAGCCTCTTCCTCTCATCTTCACTGATGCTGTCGATCATAACAGCCGTCAGTTCCAGAAAATCAAACCCCGCTTCCTTTGCTGCCCTGTAAAAATCCGGATCTATTCTGTCCTTCGGACAGGAAAACGATGTTGTAAACCCAAACTGCATAAAAACCTCCTAAATGTTTACGCATCAAATTAATACTCAGTTCCATATTTTCCAGACGTCCGGCTGATAACCGACCGTAGCCTGTTTTCCGTTCCGTACGATGGGCAGCTTCAGGACAGACTGGTTTTCCAGTACCTTCTCTGCCTTATCCTCCGCTGCGATATATTTGATCAGGGCCAGGAGATCTTTATCCTTACAGTCCGGGTCGATCATGGCTTCCAGACCGCCGACAGCCTGCATCACGGATTGAAATTCACCCTTGCTCAAGCCCTTTTCTTTCATGTCGACCGACTGGAATCTGATCCCCCGCTCTTTGAAGAAACGTTCCGCCTTCCTTGTATCGCTGCTTTTCTTCGTTCCGAAGATCTGTATATTCATTGTCTGTTCCCGTCCTTGTCAGCTGTCTGTTTTCCTCCGGCAGGATCCGGATCACTCGGGGATCTCAACCTCTTCGCCTGTATAAAGATACCTCAGGTGAAAGCCTGCCGAAAGATCTTGAATGTCCGAATATGCAATACTTACTCCGTAGGCTTCCGATACGTCCAGGGCTTTATCGCCTATACCGTAGACATAGTGGTAATGGGGATGGGCATCCTCCACAAGCCTCGGCTTCCTGTTCCTGACCCATTCCGCGTCCTGCATGAAATAAGCTCTTTCCTCTATGCGCTTAATGGTGCTCCCTGCAGGCATTTCCTGTACACTTTTCTTTTTCCCTTTTCCTTTGATCCTGCAGTCGGACCATGCACCGTCCTTCAGCGTTCCGATATAGGTTTCCTTAACCGCCTGGTCCTTTAAAACCGCAAACCAGAAAGTATCGCCCTTGCCCCCTATGATCCAGTCAACTTCATCACGGAAGGCCTGATAGAATTCAAATCCTTTTTCTTTTTCCGCAAGTTCCAAAAAACGATAGTTCTCCATTCCTGTGCTCTCCTTATTTGCTGATAAAAACCCGAAGCCTCCTGATGATCCATCTCGTTTTCATTTTACAATGCCGTCCCCCCAAGGTCAAACCAATCCCGACTGCGGGCAGACGCGCGGAATGTCTCTTTCCTCCCAACAACATGGTGCAAATTCATTCGTCATTATGCGACACAATGTTGGTTGTTTTATGTTTCTGTGAAAGCCTATAATTGTAACAGCAGTAATATGGTCTGGCGTCTGTTTTTGATGCCTGGAAAGGAGGGAAAATGGAGTTTATAGAAAGTATTAATGGCTATATTAATGATTTTGTCTGGGGCGTCCCCTGTATCATCCTCATTCTGGCC
>JAEEGL010017825.1_pt1 | contig 12805 bp, 12 predicted proteins | sample 9134231 | NCBI WGS metagenome assembly JAEEGL01 (sample SAMN16246548, study PRJNA631951) | gut metagenome | biome: gut microbiome; feature: rumen; material: fiber-attached | host: Bos | place: Iran: Karaj | collected 2018-10
AGTTTCTCAGGATATTCATCACAGCATTCCAATCGCACACACATCCATGGGTAGGACGCGGAATGACACCTTGCAAGGACATAACATACAAAGCCCTTGCGGATTATAATCTTGAAAGTATTTTAAGCACAACGATTAGAATAAACTAAAAAAAAGGTGGTATTAAGCCACCTTTTTTCATACGAAATAATCCGTAACATTACTTACAATCGTAAATCTTGTTATTTCACGATAATATTTTACATTTAGACCGGTTTTTACTCTCATATCAACGAAGTAATCACCAGGAACCATCTCCCTTGAATCGATGATGAAGAAATTCTGCAGGAATGCGCTTTCCAGTGGTTGATAATCATATACATCTACCTGTCTATTCGCATCTTTTACATAAACTCTGTACTCAGCATTGTCGAACACAGCTTTCTGGTTGGTTGTATATGGAATACGGAAGTCAACATCTACTCTCCTAACATCCCCAATCCTAATCTTTTCAGCGTCATTAACTCCAGAAAGTTGTGGAACCAAATCACGTCCTTCGCCAATGTTGTTCCCAATCGTAAAGAAAGTGTTTCGCTTCAATACAGTAAATTCCATCTCCACATCATCAAGATTCTCCCCAGCCAATTTTATGTTGGACCATACATCGGTAAGAATGGTGTCCTCTTCAACGTCATTTAATCTCACTGTCGCATAATAAACACCTTTCGTTGCCTGCGTTACCGGATACTCAACCCCTTCAATTGTACATACAGGGAGTTCATCAAGGTTTGTAAGTTCTCCACCAGCATTGCAATAGAGGTATAGTTTGTTGTCCTTGCCCTTGAAGAATTTCTGGCGGTCATCGTTGATATATTCAGAATAAGTCGTTTCAAGGTACGGCTCAAAGAAAAGGTTTGTATGATTTGTAAAGAAGCCCATATAGTATTGAGGAATTACACCGTTCTGAACACATTCCTTGAATCCATTTCCAACAATGTCCTTCCTCTCCTTCGTGTAATCATACTGCTCATAATCAGGTGAAAAAGCGAGAGCAAGTCCGTGATTGACCTTTTCTCCGGAAACTACCTTATTAACATAATCCGTGATGTCAAATTCAAAGTTTTCAGCACCATAATCGAAATGTTGTGACGCAATTATAATGTCCGACCCTTCTCCTGACAGGTATTTCTTGTACTCACGATACAGGTAGTTATCCGTATAAATCCCAGGACCATACCCGAGACTTTCCGGCTCACCTTCCCCGTTCCATGGCTTATTTGACTCACCGTTGAACCAGTTACATCCACGATTGCTATAAAACTTCCTCCCGGAGAACCAGAAAGAGTCTTCATAGTCAAATCCTTTACCCTCGTCAAAATCTTTCGGTACAACAAACAAAATGACATCCACAGAAGAAGCACGTATCTTACCTTCAAACGTGGTCACCCCAGCGTATACCTTCTGATTATCGTTTACATTTACAGAAGAACAGTTGGTCAGTTTCAGGACGTGTTTCACCTTTGATGTGTCTGCAATTGTCTTGTCGTCAACGAGTTCCTTTATATGGTCAGTGTTGAAATGTATAAGAGCCCTTGTTGTTTTGAGACCCATGTTCAACTCGGCCACAGGATTCAAGCCCATGTTCGCATTAGAGCCCTTCAAAATCGTGCAACACTTATCTAAAAATGTATGAATTTTCATTTCAAAAATACCTTTACTATAAATATCTTACGGAAAAGAAATGGAAGTGCGGGTGTAAAAAAGTATTTTCGGCGGAAAGTTTTATGAGTGTTTTGATATTTATAGTAAAAGCAAGTTAGAGTTGGCCAACCGAAACAAGCGGAACAATAACAAGCTTAAAGAAAGAATAGATGGCGAAGAAAAAAACCATTCCGGCAGAGGTCCCGGTCCCTGGAATACAGGACAACAGTTTTCCAAAGGAGAAGCATCTCGATTTTAGAGTTAAATTAAAATGCAAGAATGCAAAACAAAAAGAGTTCTTTAACATACTGAAAGACAGAAGCAAGGAAATCGTTTTTGGTGTTGGTAGTGCCGGTGCTGGTAAGACATACGTCGCAATGAGTGAGGCATTAAGCGAATTACGTGACGGACTATGTGAAAAAATCATATTCATAACACCAACAACAGAAGCCGGAAGTGCCGCAACAAGGATTGGATTATTGCCAGGAACTGCAGAAGAAAAGATGGCTCCGTATATGGAAAACATGAGGGATACCATTACGAAAATATTAAGGAATGGTGGTAACTATAATCCAGAGGAAACGGCTAAAAATTTATTGAAAGATGAAAAGGTTGCTGTAAAACTTATGAACTATGCCCGTGGAACTACCTACGATAATTCAATTGTTATCATAGATGAGGGTGAAAATTTTAACAAAGGCGAGATGCTGCTTCTGCTTACTAGAATCGGTGAGAACACGAGGTATTTTATTTTAGGGTCAGAATTACAGTGTGACCGTAAAGACATCAAAACGGATGGGTATTCCGGGATGATGTATGCCTACGAAAAACTATCCGAACTAGAAGAAGTTGGTTCCATTGAATTTACTGACGATGATGTTGTTAGAAACCCTATTATCAGTAAGATATTAAAACTTTGGAATTAAAACTTGGTTGAAGAAAGAATGTAAAAAAAGAAAACACATTGACTCCGATGCTTTTCAGATAAAGCGACGAGCCCGCAACAATACTTAATTTGGTGAAATCTCGAATTGCAGAGGTCTGAGCCTATGTGGAAAAGGAGGAACTTCGGTTTCTCCTTTTATTTTATAAAGCTGATTTGACTTTTTAAAAAAATTAGCTATATTAAAACAAAAAACTATGGCTAAACGATTAAATGTAGAGAAAACGTTGGGTAATAAGACGTTCAAAGCAAAAATAGGCTCAGTAAACCGCGTCAACCCAGTATCATTCTATGTGTCTGGAAAGGCTTATATCAGCCCATTGGAAGACCTCGAATCTTATGATGAACAAATGGATGAATTAGACAACGATTTAAAGGGTATTTTAAAGCGATATACGGCGAACAATCCATTTATCAACAAAGTATTCATCTCCAACCTTGAAGTGCCGAGAAACGGGCTTAAATATGGCAAAAACACCTATTTATTCTTCCAGTTATTCTTCTCGCAAAACTTCGCCAAACCAATGTGTAAAAATATTGAGAAGATAAAGGAAAATATGTCTCCTGGTATCGACTGTGTGCTGCGAGAATTTGAAGACAAGATACATGAACGCGGTTTTACTATTCACGAAAAACGAAAGTAGCAAACTATTTATAGTAAATGTTTTTTGATGGAACAGGAATTTTTCATAAATAAAGGGAGTGTGCTACCGACATTGCGTATGGAGGTAATAAACGACGGCCGCTATTCATTCTGGAAGTTTCATGAGGCAATACAGAATACGGTTGTCACATTTTCCATGAAGAATGTTGACACTGACATATTGAAGGTATCCAAAGCCCCGTGCGAGATTGTACTTGCCGCAGACGGAGGGTGTGAGGAGAAATACATTATTCAATATAAGTGGAAGAAGAGGGACACGAATGAATGTGGAAAGTTCAAGGGATGGTTCAATATTGAGTTTCTTGGTGACCTTACACAATATGGTGTTGAATACCCTTCAGGGCTTCTAATAGCACCAATTTCCGAAGATTTATATGTCATAATCAAGTAATTTTCTTTTTTAAGAACTATTTATTTATGTTAAATAAACATAAATATGAAGAAAACTACTGAACAATTTATTGAATCCGCTAAAAAAATACATGGGGAAAAATACGATTATTCAAAAGTTGAGTACAATGGCTCCTTTGAAAAAGTACGTATTTCCTGTCCTATACACGGAGATTTTCTAATGACCCCTAATAATCATTTAAATGGTCAGGGATGCCCTAAATGTAAAAATAAAAACGTTACGACTGAAGAGTTCATTGAAAAAGCCAGAAAAATACATGGGGAAAAATACGATTATTCAAAAGTTGAGTATAAAAAGGCAACGGAAAAAATATGCATTATTTGTCCTGAACACGGCGAGTTTTTAATGACGCCAAACGCCCACTTAAACGGACAAGGCTGCAAATATTGTACTGGACTACATTTTAACAAAGATATTTTTATTGAAAAAAGTGTTGAAATATATGGAGAAAAATATGACTATTCGAAAATAAATTACATAAACAATCATACAAAGGTTTGCATTGTCTGCCCTGAACACGGAGAGTTTTGGCAAACGCCTATTCAGCATTTGAGGGGGCACGGATGTCCGAAATGTAGAAAGGGGAACCATAATTTTGATGAGAATGAGTTGTTGGAAAAGATTAAAAACGTATATGGGGACATATATACTTATGATAGGTTGAATTTTTCTAGAATGGCAGATAAAATTACAGTAACTTGTAGAAACCACGGTGATTTTCAAGTATATCCTGGTAACTTCTTAAAAGGTTGCGGCTGCCCAGAATGTAACAAGAGTTCCTTGGAAACAAAATTATCATCGTTCCTTTCAAAAAGAAATATACAATACGAATATCAAAAAAAGTTTTTTTGGCTGAGGAATAAAAAGCCAATGTCAATAGATTTCTATCTTCCTGAATATAACGTAGGAATTGAATGCCAAGGGGAACAACATTTATTTGAATATAGATGTTTTAGAAATAGGACTTTTGAGAAACAAGAAGAACTTGACAGACTGAAAAACACTTTATGTAAAGAAAACGGAGTTTCTCTATTATATTATGGCGGAAATAAAATCGGTACGTTTAGTAATAATTCCGGTATTTACACAGCGGATAACTATTTCACCAGTCTTGATTTATTGTTATCGAAATTAAAAGATATTTATATTAAATAACAAACAAAACAAACATAGCTATGAAAGAGAATTTGAGAACGTGGAACTTCTGGCATTACAGATGTAATGGCAAGTTCGAGGATTTCAACAAGCAGGCAAAATTCAAGTTTTTCGCTCTTCCGGACCCTCTTAAGGTTGTCTACAAGAGAGACAGATACAACACTCCGCTTGTTGCTCCTGATTATTTCAATTGCTAAAAGAAAAACCCAGAGATTTAGGTCCCTGGGTTTTTTATTTACCATCTCTTCTTGTTCATTCCTTTCGGGTCTACCTTTGACAGGTCTATTTTGCCTAATACTTTGAAGCCACCGTTCTTTGCACGCTCTGCTTTCTCAGCATCTCTGTCAATTGTATTGTTATGCATTATAGCACGTGGAAGTATACCACTTTTAAGAGATGTCGCTATTTCTTCAGCATCCTCATCAACTTCATCAGGTGCACCTTTTTTCACGCCAATTGAATAGTTGAACCACATATCCGCCATATCATACGCACCATTAAACCATCCGTTGTTGGTTATGATAGCATCGGCACCACCGCGGACTATTTCAAAGTAATTTCCTTCAAAATAATCATTCAAAATGCTTATTATTTCATTAGCTGCGGAAAGAGTCCTTAAATTTCTTACCGGCTTTTCGTTATATCCGAAACAATCCTTTATCAAAACCAAGTATAATGGATAAAGTTTGACTATAAGTTTGTCAATGTCCGAATACTCGTCGGCCCTTGCTCTGTCAAAACTTTTAATCGTATATGGGAGCTTCTCTCCATTCATTTCATTGAGGACCCTTTTTACGGATTCCATTATTATGCTCTTAACTTTCTCTTCACTAAGATTTATTACCTTTTTCATATGTTTTGTTTTTTTTTTCTTATGCACTTGGTGCCATTACTGATTTGGCATCCTCTTTGAATTTATCCGATGTGGGAACAGAAATCTTAACATCATTCCATTTACCGGTCTTTATATTCTTCGGTACAAGGATGTCAATCTTATGCATACCGGCGAAACGTTTGTTCATTGTATCCTGTATCTGCCAAGGACCATCCCATTTCCCAGTTCCTTCAACATACACCACATCACCATATTTAAGACCAAGTTCTTTCATAAACGTGCGTTCCATTGCGATTACACGCTGCGAGAGAACATTATTCAAGTTTAGTTTGAACATTGAGGCAGTGTGTAGTACATCATTATTACATTGAGCCGGAACTGCATTATAAACCGTAGCCAACGCATCATTTGAAACCTCGGTCCAGGCATCTGGGTTTTTCTCCCATTTTCCATCGGCCGCATTATATTCGCATGACCCTTTCTTCGATTTTACCGCCTGTTCAACTTTAGCAACGTCTTCCAGGGCCATTTTCTGTGCGTTATTAAGCCCAAACATAAGAACAATATTCATAATGATACTAGCGGTCAATAAACCCTTCTTCCCGAGTTTTTTCGCCGCATCCAATATCTCACTGAACGACATGCCCTTATGGAAAATGGATTCCATCAGGGCTTCTTCACATAAAAGCGTTGTGAGTTGCTGTTCAGTTAATAAAAGTTTCATTACTTTACTGTTTCGATAAGTTCCTTCATGTATTTGATGTCGTTATCGGCCGTGAGTTCAGAATATTCTTTCTTTGAAATCCTCTCCCTTATTTCCGTAAGTTTAATTCTCACAGCAGCATCGGCAGTCTCCCACGCTTCATTTATTGACGTGATACACTTCTCCTTGTATTCCTCAAAGACATCCTCCCGGCTTTCTGTTACGGTCTGTTTCCTTGTAATGAAATCTATTGCCTCATTTATTGAATTTGTCCTGTTTGCTGCATTTTTAATACTTCTATCGCCCCAGAGCAAGGTTTCAATGTTATCGTTAATCCTCCTCGTCTCTTCGTCAATATCTATTTTTTCATAAATCTTGATTGGGGATACGTTTTTCAATGCTTCGGAAACAAGATTCACCAGCCTCATCTTTGACTTATTGAACGACTTCCTATCAGTATTTTCCTTGGCAACAGCAATGGCTTCACTGATAAATTCCCTTGGGTCTGCAACCGTTTCACCAGGGACAATGTTTTCTTTCAAAGCGTATGAATTGCGAAGGTTCTTATCCTCCTTCATTAAATTCATAAAATCGTTAATGGTATTTTTTCCACCACGAGTTTTAAGGACATAAGGAGAGACGTTTTCAAATATCGTTATAATATTGCCAACAGACATCGCCTTAAGATTGGTAATTGTATTATTAACCGTCTCACGAGCAATAGCCATAGCCCTTTCTTCGGCAAGTTTCTCGATTGCTGCAGCCTGTTTCTTGTCGTAATCCTCGTTTATCTTCGCTATTTTATCCTGTAAAGTATCCATAATAATTTTTCTATAAATAGTTTCTAATCCTTTAAAATATCACCAATCGCACCGTCAGATATAATCGAATCAAGTTCCCCAACGATGGCATTTAGTTCCTCATTTATGACAAACGAGTCACTTACCGTCTCCACCCTACCGAGCGAATTTTCTTCTCTTTTAGCACTCTCCCTGATTTTCTCTATGTATTCATCAACGAAAGAATTCTTCGGCTTTCCGTGTTCCATGATTTCGGTGATTATATTATGCCTCTTTTTCCTGGATTCGGCGACAGGTTCTCCAGCGTCTGCTTCCGGTGCGGCTTCCATGTCCATAGTTTCCTCTCCGCCTCCTACATCTCCTCCTTCAGGTCCTCCGAGGTCATCTACGCCGCCTCCCATATCGCCACCTGGCATTGGACCTCCGGGGCCGCCACCAGGACCACCTTCACCTTCTTCTTGCTGGCTATAATCATATTTGGCTTCCGGGTCTCCATAAATCCTGTCAGTAGGGTCAAAGATGCCAGTTTTCTTGATAACCTGTTGCGTAAGTTGAAGTTCTGCTGCAAGTGCGTGTTCGAGACGAATTTCATTCAGGTTATCCGCTATCTCTGTGTCGCTCATGTGCAGGATTTCTTTAAGTACCCTATGGTAAGAATAAATCTGAATTCCGTTACCAGGGTCAGCAAGAAGTGTTTGTGCTGTTTGTACTCTCTTTGCAAGTGCATCAAGTTCCTGCATTTCGATTTGAGAGGACGGGTTATTCATTGTCAATGTGAAATTCGTAACCTCGTCAGTGAAACCAAGTATGAGAAGGTGAATCATGGCAATCTTGTTGAGTTCCATGAGGATTGCCTGCTGTACGCGGTTAATCATCCTACTGAAGCGAACATCCATGATTGAAAGGTTCTGCCCCTTGTTGTTTGACGGGTCTGTAAAGTTCAAGAACGCCTTAGGGACGCGAAGTGCTGCAAGGAGATGTTGCTTTACATACTCAATATCATCCATCGCCGTAGGGTTCTGGACTGATGGGAGCGGTTCGATTTTACTTGCGGTTTCTTCGCTCCTGAACGGAATGAAGAAGTCAGAATCAACACTTGGGAAGTTCTTACGAATATCAAGTTGTCCTGTCTGTGGGTCAATGATTGGGGTTCTCTTAAACTGGTTTGCTACCTGCTGCATATATGCCGGAACATCTTTGTCGTCAATAGCACCTGTATATATTTTGAAAACGCGACGCTCAATACTACGTTCAAGGCGATAGATAAGCATCATATCTTCCATCATCGTCAGCATCCTCCAACTACGACGTGCCTTGTGAAGCCAACTGCAACCGTAAGGAAGGAACGTTGAATCGTTAATGAGGCGGAAATGTGCTACCTGCCAATTCTGATAAGGGATATTCACGCTTTTACCAACCCATAAGAATTTTGTCTCATCTGGGTGAACTTCCCCGACCTGGGTAATGCTTCCAACAGCCATATACGGATTAGTGATTCCGTTTTCAAGACGTTGCATTTCATAAACAGGAAGCCTTCTCCAACCAGTAACACCATCCTCAGCGTTAATATTCAACATCATGAATTCGTTTCCGTACTTCGCAGTATCCTTAACCACCATAGGGAGCATTACATGGAGGTCAAGCCTATTATAAAAAAGGTCCTCCAATATAGATTTTATTCTGTCCGACTTTGATGATATGTTAAGCATCCTGCCACTACTTCCAATCATGCACGTTTCTTCTGCCACGATTTCAAGCGCAGTTCCAATTTCAGGGGTACTTACTTCCATTAGGTCTGCATCCCTGTACATCATCTGTATGTTTGTCAGACTTTCCGTAGAAGTTGCAGCAAGGTCAACACCGGCTTTATACCACTGCATAGCAAGCAATTTCTCCTGCTGGGCCTGCAACTTCTTCTCTTCAAATTCGGCCTTATTCTTGGTTGTAAATAAGATATCGTTTGAAGGGTTTATATTATATGTATTAACAGTCTTTTGGGGTATTGGCTTAGGTGTCATTGTTCCGCTACCGCCGCCAATAACCTTAGAAAGTGTTTGAAATATTGTTCTGTTTCCGGCCATAAGTCTTTTTCTTTAATATATGGTTTTTAATCCTAAAATAAAGACTATATCATTATGATTCCCAGTGGAGTACCCTTCTGTAGTTCCATAACCTGCTGCATCATCTTCGTCTGGTTTTCAAGGTGTACCCAAGGCATCATCCTCTCAAGCCTCTTTACAAGGTTATCCATTACATTGTCCCACTCTTTTTGTCCTTGTGTTAGGAACATATTATAGTCCATAGTTAGTTCTGCCTGAGGTATCATAACTTTACCACTGAACGTGCCTCTCACATTACCCAACGTTTCTTTAGCTTTTGCGATAAAAAGTTGCTTTATAATGGTTTTAGTAGGCCCGTTATACATGGAAAAGTCAATCTCAGCCAATGGAATTTGGTCAGGTGATAGAATAACATCCGGGTTTGCAAGCCTACACTCGTCAGCGTTATCGGAAGTTGTGTCATAGTAGGAATACCAAACCTGGCACCCTATAAGTCCAAGCATTCCTCCATACCCTCCCATGTAATTGAAAGTAAGTTTCGAGCCAGGAGTTGACATGAGATGCAGAATATGTGTTCCATCAGGCCCTGCTGTCATATTATAAACAAGGTCGCCACGTAGAAGCCTGTTTTTATAATTCAAATCAGTTGCAAGATAAGCCACATCAGCAGCAGGCGCAGTAAAGAACCCACCAACAGGGCCATACGTACCGCCCCCAAGTTGTGCATAACCACCACCAAAACCGATGTCGATACCTGCGTAGTTTGCAAAGAGTGCGGCCTGTGCGGTTGGTGGATTTACGTACATAACCCTATTAACCTCACGTCCAGCCGGAATCACATAATCTTGCTTTCCCTTCTCGATTGTTATGTAGTCTTTCTTCATTTCCCACGGGCCGTTCTGTTGAAGACCAACTTGTTTTGAGAACCAATACGAAAAACTCTTTGACATATCGAGGCTTCTGACGGATAGGGCATATGCAAAATCGAGGTTTGACACATTCTTGCCATATAACCCAGCCCAGTTCTGTTCTATGAGCCAGTTCTGTACCTTTTCTGCATACGCTTCCTGTGCAAAGGCGAGAATGTCACATAATTGGTCATCTGTTATCTGAATAGCACGGATTGGCGCACCACAAAGTGACCTGAACTGTTTAAACATTGCCTCTATTTCTGGTGTTACTTTTGTTGCCATTAGTATACTTTTCTTTATAAATATCACGGTCAATGGTATTTAATTAGTTTTTTTCCGTGGTTCAACTATTTATCATATTCTAAAAATCACTAAATTAAAAGAAAAAGAACAATGGCTGATTATAAAGATATATCTCTTGAATATGCAAAATGCTATCAAGATAAAACTAGAATATACACAATTCAGAATTATCTTAAAACGTATGATGCTACACAGTCCAAAGACGTGCCGTTCCATTTGTTTCCAAGACAGCAAGAACTTTGTAAGACTCTCGGTAATGCAAATAACGTAGTCACAACAAAACCAAGGCAGGCCGGAATTACTACTACATGTGGCGGATTTATCTCTGCTGAAATACTCTTTGCTGAGAAAGATGCCCCTATTACGGTTCTTTGTATCGGAAACACTCTTGACCTCGCACAGCAGATGCTTAATAAAATCAGGGACTTTTCACTGCAGTATCCGGCTTGGCTCTGGGGTGACAACGAACTCATTGAGAAGACGGCCAACCCAATGGAACCACCGGCAAAGAGGGATTTATTTAAAAAGTGTAACGATAAAGAACTTATATTTTTTAATAATAGTCGTGTTGTTGCTCGTTCATCTGGTCCACATGCTTCCAGAGGAGTTGGAGGCGTTACATTTTTGATACTGGACGAGGCCGCATTCATTGAAAAAGGTGACATAGTTTATTCATCCTGCGTTCCTACCGTTTCTACCGGAGGGCATATTATAATGATTTCCACCCCTAACGGTAAGGATGCACTGTATTATAAGACTTGCAAACTTGCGTCACAGAAGGGCTCCTCTACCTGGAATAACTTTGAACTCGTAAAACTTAAATGGTTCCAAGACCCTCGTTACAACAAACTTCTGAAATGGGTTAAGAAAGACCAGGAAAGTGGGGAACTGACGGTACAGGAAGAGAAATATCTTGATAAGGAAGGAAACGTTAAATATGACCCGGAAAGGTGGGAGAAACTTGAAAAAGATGGATGGGAACCCACGTCTCCATGGTATGTAAGGATGTGTCAGCAGTTTAACAACGACACACAGAAGATTGCGCAGGAGTTGGATGTTTCGTTCCTAGGTTCCGCCGCTAACGTCGTTGCTCCTGAATTCATTGAAATGCAGGAGAAACTTAATGCCCGTGAGCCACTTCCTGATTTGAAAGACCCATTTGTTGAAGATACCTGGTTCTGGAAGCCGCCAATCGAAGGGCATAGATATATCATGTCCATTGACTGTTCCCGTGGTGATGCTGCCGACCGTACCGCAATTGAAATTATTGATATGGACGGCCGCGATGAAAACGGTATGCCAATCGTAGAACAAGTTGCTGAATATCATGGAAAGAAAACAGGTGACGAAATTGGTGAAATCGCCTATCAATACGGTAGAATGTATGGAAACGCATTTACGGTTGTCGATTGTATCGGAGGAACTGGTGATGCGTGCGTTCTTACACTTATGAACCTCGGTTACGAGAACTATCTTTACTATGATGATGTAAATTTGTCGAAGTATCTTATGAAACAGGAAGCCACTGCATTAAAGACCGGTACAGACGGTAGAATGCCTGGTTTCCATACGCAGTCAGTACGTTTCCAGATGCTTTCAAGTTTCGCCAACCTTGTAAAGACAAACGGTTTCAAAATTCGTTCCATGAGGGTTATCAATGAACTGGATACGTGGATTTACAAAGGAACACAAGCCAGAATGGACCACATGGATGGTTTCCACGATGATACAATTACATGCCTTGCTATGGGCTTGTTCGTTATGGAATTCTCGTTCAATAAGATTGAGAGAGCCCAGAAGACGGATACCGCTAACATGCAGGGGTTCCTTGTTGGTAATCAGATAAGGACTAACGTCGACTATAAGAACAAAATGGTAAATGTGGAAGTTACAAAGAAATATGCGATGCCGTTCATTACAGGAAGTAGTGGTGAAAAAGATAAAAACCCGTATTCTTGGTTGATTAAATAAATAAATCCCCGATAGATTTATTTCTACCGGGGATTTTTATTTCCAAAAATCAGTGAAAATTACGATTTTTGGAATTATTTCGCTGAATTATTCCAAATATATCTAATCAGCCCGCAATCCCATATTTTATAATAGCCAAGTTTTGCTGTCATCTCATTTTCTGTCATATCAAGTGGAAGTCCATATTTTTTATGGAGTATTTGTTTTCTGAACCCAAATTTATGAAGTCTTTCTCCATGACCATTTGTATATCTATAGTCTGGTGGTAAAATTGCATCCTGTTTAAAACCTAATTTGGTATAAAGATTGTTTTTCTCATCAAAACACCATCTGCGGTCGAGAAACGATTTTACGCTATCAGGATTATA
>JAEEGL011313388.1_pt1 | contig 12805 bp, 7 predicted proteins | sample 9134231 | NCBI WGS metagenome assembly JAEEGL01 (sample SAMN16246548, study PRJNA631951) | gut metagenome | biome: gut microbiome; feature: rumen; material: fiber-attached | host: Bos | place: Iran: Karaj | collected 2018-10
ACTTGGCGGTTCGCTTGAGCGCCGATTCGAGAAACGCGCCTTCCGAGCCCGCCTTAATAACGCTTAACGTTAAGTCGTCAAAGACTTTGTCGTGCGCGGCGAACGCCGCGTCGACGCTCTGTCCGTCCGCCACCTGATCGCCGATATCGGCGACGATCTCGCGCAGCGCGGGGTTAGGCGTCTGCTTGCCGAGCGCCTGGAACGCGGTCAACGTAGGGACGCCGTTCTCGAGAAGCTCCGCCAACTGAGTCAAAAACGCGGAGACGGCGGAAATGGGCGGCTTGCTCTGAAACCACTTGCCGACGTCGACGTCGTTTTTATGCGCGTCTTCAACGGAAATTGGAAAGAGTTTCTGCGCCGCGAGACGATCGAGAACGTCTTTTTTCGTATTGGCGACCATCACGCCGGAAACGTCTTTTCCGGCGCGCGTCTTCGCTTTGTAATTAAATTCTGACATTAAATCCCAATATCTTCGACGCGCCGTCGACGTCGGCGCGTTCGCCGTCTTCGCGCAATTCGCCTAGCGTTTAAGCAGATCTTCGTAAAGCTCCACGTACTTGCGCGCGCTGACGTCCCACGAATGGTCCTTGCGCATCGCGGCGCGCATCATCTTCTTCCAGTCGTCTTTGCGGCAACGGTAGCAGTAAAGCGCCCAGGCGAGCGCCTGACGCATGTCGTCGGCGCTTTCCCAGTAAAAGACGAAGCCGTTTCCGACGCCGCTGGCGATGTTTTCGTCCGATCCGTTGACGACCGAATCGTGGAGCCCCCCGACGTCGTGAACGACCGGAAGCGTTCCGTAAATGAGGCTGTACATCTGATTCAGGCCGCACGGCTCGTATCGGCTCGGCATGAGGAACATGTCGGAGCCCGCCTCGATCTGGTGCGACAAAGCGATCGAAAATTCGTTGCGCACCGCGAAGCTCTGCGGGAACCGCTTGGAAAGCAGGTGGAACCGCCGTCCAAGCTCTTCGTCGCCGGAACCTAAAATCGCAAATTGAACGCCCTGCGTTTCGACAAGTTCGGCGGCGACGTCCGCGATCAAATCCAGGCCCTTTTGAACGTCGAACCGACTCACGACGCCCAAAAGCGGAACGTTCGGATCGGGATTCAGGTTCAACGCTCGCTGCAGCGCGTCTTTGCACTTCGGCTTGCCTTCGTCGACGGTGTCGACGTCGTAATTTGCGGCGATCATGGGGTCGGTCGCGGGGTTCCATTCGTCGCGATCCACCCCGTTAAGTATACCTCGGAGCGATTGCGCGCGCAACTGTAAAACGCCCTGTAATTTCTCGCCGAATTCTTCCGTCTGAATTTCCTCGGCGTAGCGCGGGCTGACCGTCGTAATCGCGTCGCTGAACACGATCCCCGACTTCAGGAGATTCAACTGGCCGTAAAACTCCATTTTGTCGTAGGTAAAGTAGCTCCAGTCGAGCCCCGTAATATCCATCGCTCCGCGCCAAAAGCGGCCCTGATGGCGAAGGTTGTGGATCGTTAAGACCGACTTGATCTTGTCGAAGATTTCCGCGTCGCCGGGATCGTGGTCGTAAGAAGGACGCACGACCGAACCGAAATCGGACGTTACGTCGAATCGCGATCTCGATTTGTAAACGGCGTCGAGATACACGGGCACGAGCCCCGTCTGCCAGTCGTTGGCGTGAACCACGTCGACGTCTAAATTAAGGCGTTTGATAAGTTCAAGAACGCAACGGCTGAAGAAACAAAAGCGCTCGCAGTTGTCGCCGTGATCGACGCCCCGGTAATTGTACAGCCCGTCGCGTTCGAAGTAATCGTTGTGAACGATGAAGTAGACGTCGACGCCGTCTAGATTCGCCTTGCGAACCGCGGCTTGTTTCGTCTCGCGCCCGACCGGCGCGCTGAGCGTCACTCCGTAAAGGTCCTCGAGCGGTTCGCCGGTTTGTTCGAAATATTCGCGAACGCATTTGTAAAACGGCGTGACAATCGACGCCTTGCAACCGAGCCGGACAAGAGCCTTCGGCAACGCGCTGCACACGTCGGCAAGACCTCCGGTCTTGGAATAGGGCGTTACCTCGCTTGAAGCCAATAAAACGTGCATTGTTTCTTCCTTCGCTCATTTGCGTTGTTACGACCGACGCGCCTTGTCGAATTGTTCGATCAGGCGAACGCGGCGGACGGCGCGTTCCCTGCGCCGCCGACTTCAGTCTCTCGATTTTATCACGAAACGGCGATTTTCAAAGGAGACGCTAACGTTTTTTGAAAAAAACTTCCGGTATTTTAAGACTTACGCGCGCCGCTATTCCGGCGAACGCGCGTCGACGGAACGTCGGAACGACGATTAGGGAACCGCTGAATACGCCGCGCCGATTCGCGTAAAAATAACGCGCGACGCAATCGCCCCCTTGAGCGCTCCCTTCTAAAAGAGTACAATGAAGGGGAAGCGTTGGAAGCGTCAACAACTCGCCGCCTCCGCGCTCTGCTTATATCGCCCGGAAAAGCAGCCGACCGGCGGAAAAAGCGGAGACAATTCACTCCTCGGCTTTTGCGCGATCATGATCAAAGAAAAAGAAAATTGGGAATGGATAACGCGACCTTACGATTCCGAGCTTGTTTCGCGCCTCGCGCAACAAACCGGAGTCGAACCGATCGTCGTCCAGACGCTTGTCGGCAGAAAAGTGGTCAATCCTCGCGATATCGTCAATTTTCTCGCGCCGGCAAGTCTCTCTCGCGGTCTTTATCCTCCCTATCGTCTTCCGGGCTGTCAACGCGCGTCGGAATACCTGGCGGACGCGATTCGCGCGCGTAAAAAGATCGTCGTTTACGGCGATTACGACGTCGACGGCATGACCGCGACGGCGATTATTCTCAAAGCGATTAAAATTTGCGGCGGAGAATGCAGCTATTACGTTCCCAATCGTCTGGAAGAGGGGTACGGGCTCAACTGCGAGGCACTCAAGCGCTTTCGCGAAGACGAAAACGCCGACGTCGTCGTTACCGTCGACTGCGGCATTACCAGCTTAAAAGAAGCGCAATTTGCCAAAGAGATCGGGTTGGAACTCGTCGTCACCGACCACCACACCCCGATCGTCGACGAAGAAACGCAAAAGCAAATTCTGCCCGACGTCGCCGCGATCGTGCATCCGAAATACCAAATCGACGGGTTCCCCCCCTATCCGTACCCGGAAATTTGCGGGTCGTTCGTCGCCTTTAAGTTGGCGTGGGGACTCGGGCTCGCGATGGAGGGCGCGGAAAAGACCTCTCCGGAAATGAGGAACTACCTCGTCCAGGCGATCGGGCTTGCCGCGCTGGGCTCGATAGCCGACGTCATGCCCCTTCAGGACGAAAACAGAACGCTCGTTCGCTACGCGTTGGAAAACAGTTTCGTTCACAACATGCCCCTGGGGCTCAAGCGGCTCGTCGAAATCGCGATCGCCAATCCCAACAAAAAGATCACCAGCGAAGACGTCGGCTACACGCTCGCGCCGAGGCTCAACGCCGCGGGGCGCGAAGTCCTCAACGAAAACTCGCTGCAAGACCAGGAAGATCAGGCGAACTGGCTCTACGCGAAATCGCTGCTCGGCAACCCCTCTTCTCTGGCAAGCGCGGGGCAAATGGGGCTCGCGATGCTCGGCGTCGAACTCCTCGTCACCGACGTCCCCGAGCGCGCGAACGAATTGGCGCCTTTCATCAACAATTTGAACGCGACGCGTCAGAAACTCGAACGGCGCATGATGAGCGAAGCGCTCAAAATGATCGACGATAAATACGAAGACGCGCCCGCGTTTGTGCTCGCGAGCCGCGACTGGCACCCCGGCGTCATCGGGGTCGTCGCCGGGCGAATCGCCGAGCGTTTCCACCGTCCCGCCGTCATGATCGCGTTGCGCGAAGCGGACGCGAACGCGGGGTCGGCGCGCGGCGTTCCCGACACGAATTTCAACTTATACGAAGCGCTCAATCATTGTTCGGAATATCTCGTTCGTTTCGGCGGGCACGCGGCGGCCGCGGGGCTGGGCGTCAAAGAGGCGAACGTCGACGCGTTTCGCGACGCCTTCTGCGACTACGTCGCGCAGTCGTTCTCGCTCAAAGAACGCGTTCCGAAATTGTGGATCGACGGGGAATTTCCCCTGTCGTGCGTTACGATGAAGACGCTGACCGAACTCAATAAACTCGCTCCGTTCGGCGCGGAAAATCCAAGGCCCGTCTTCGCCGCGTACGGCGTCTCGGTCGTCGGTTCCGCCAGACGCGTCGGAGGCGGCAAGCCCAGGCCGGGCTCCGATCAGCCGCCGGCGCAGGGCAACGTCCTTCAGGCGAGGTTCCGACAAGGTCAGAGCGAATTGCGCGCCGTCGCGTTCGGCAGAGGCGATTGGGCGGACCAAATCAACGAAATCCTCCAAAACAATCCGAACGCCAAATTTGACGTCGCGTTCCAGGTTGTTTACAACGATTACTTCAACCAGGTCGAACTCAGACTCCAGGACTGGCGCGTCGCTCAGTAAGCGCGCGAACTGCGTCGACCTCCGTCTTGACATAAGGAGAAACTCATGCGCGCCGCTTTATCAATTGTCGTCGCGATTCTATCGGCGTTCTTCTGCCTTAACGCGTCCGCGCAAGACGCGAATCCGCAGGAAAAAAACCGCTCTTTTCAGGAATACGCGCCATGGCTCGATCCGAGTCTGGAACTTAGAGACTACCACATTCACCTGCGCGGCGGAATGACGGCGGAAATGGCCGCCGAACGCGCGAAAAAGACGGGCGTTCGAAGCGGAGTTCTGGAAAATCACGGGCGCGAATGGCCTTTGTCGACCAACGAGAAACTCGACGAGTTCATCGCCGGCGTCGAAGCGGTCAACGCGACGCTTCCGGACGACGAAAAGCTCAAAATCGGGATTCAGGTCAACGACCGCGACTGGTACAAAACAATCGATTTGAAAGTCTATCGCCGCCTCGACTACGTCCTCGCCGACACCATGATCATGGGCAAGCGCCCCGACGGCTCCGACGAGCGGCTCTGGCAGCTCCCGAAAGATTACGACGTCGATCAGGACGAATGGTTCGAACGCTACTATAAGCACTGCATGACGGTCGTCTCCGAACCGATCGACATACTCGCGAACGTTACGTATCTCCCGGAATTCATCGCCGAACGTTACGACGAGCTCTGGACCGAGGAACGCATGACCGCGCTCATACAGGCGGCGATCGACAACGGCGTCGCGCTGGAAATTCAGGCGGAATCCGAATTTCCCAAGCCGAAATTCGTCGAACTCGCGTTAAAAATGGGCGCGAAACTTTCCTTTGGCTCCAACAACTTCGACGCCGTGATGAAAGACGCGAGCGCCTGGAAGAGAAATATCGAGAAATTCAATATCCAAAAAGAGAATCTTTGGAGAGACGCCTCGACGAAATGACGTAGGGCGTTTAACAAAACGGTTCCGCAACGTAAAAACGCGCGCTTCCAGCCGGAAACGCGCGTTTTTTAGTAAGTCGACGTCAAGAAACGCAAACGGCGTTTGACCGACTCGACGACGAATCGACCAAACGCGACGCGTTGCGAATTGCTTTGAAAAAGACTACTTTTTCTTTTCGACGTGCATTGTGTGCTTGCGAAGTTTGGGGCAATACTTCATCAGCTTGAGCTTTTCGCCGCCGGGCTTGCGACGAACGATGTAGTTATATTCGCCGGTTTCTTCGCAAACGAGGTAGACGGTCTCCGCCTTTTTCTTATTTTTTCCTGCCATGGTTATATCCTCAAACGTATATGTTCAAACGCCTCGAAGGCGCCAAGTTCGCGCCGAACAGGACTCCCCGTTTCGGCTTCGCTTCGCGCCAATCCCGCGACCGGCGCTCGACTGCGTGAACAGAACAATTTCGTTAACGCGTTCAGACTGGGCATTGTACCGCGTCCTCGCGATTCGACAACGCCCCCCGCGCCTTTTTTTTTGCAAAATTTTTCTGCCTGTGAAACGATGACGGAACGGCGACGACTTTCTCAATTGAAAAACGGGATAATGGGCAAAATCGGGAAACGTCCCATCGCGACGTTTCTCCGTTTGCGTCTATTCGATCGGCTCGAATTTAAGTCCCGTTTCGATCGGTTCCGCCGAATCCAGGCCCATTGCTTCCTTGTATTGTTCCGCGTAAGATCTGACGTACCGCTCGGCATAGGCCCCCCTGGAGGCCCGCAAAGTCAGCGAGTCGCTCCATAATATCAAGTTTCCTTCGATAGTCGTCACGCTGTCAGGAACGACAACCGTCGTCAGCGACGAACAATCGGAAAAAGCGCCTTCCCCAATCGTCGTCACTGTGTCAGGAATGAGAACGGTCGTCAGGGAAGAACAGGAAACAAAAGTAACTTTTTCAATCGACGTAACGCCGTTGGGAACAGCGATTGAAGTCAGAGAAGAACAACCAAAAAAAGCGCCTTCCCCAATTGACGTCACGCCGTCGGGAATTGCGATTGAAGTCAAAGAAGAACAATTGGAAAAGGCGTATTTTCCAATTGTCGACACGCCTTTGGGAATAGCAATTGAGGTCAAAGAAGAGCAATTAGAAAAGGCTTCGCCTCCAATAGTTACGACGTCGCCGGGAATGTCGTAACTTGTAACTTTCTTCCCTTTTGGAAAAGCGACAAGCGTTTTTCCGTTCCCCGTAAATAAAACTCCGTCAACCGAAAAAAAAGAAGAATTCCCGGCGTCAACTTCAAACGAGGTCAACGAAAAACAAAAAGCAAACGCTTCCTCTCTAATTGTCGTCACGTCGGCTGGAATGACATATTCCGCTGATTTCTTTCCTTCCGGGTAAGCGACAAGCGTTTTTCCATTATCGGCGAAAAGTATCCCGTCGACAGAAGAAAACGAGGCGTTGCCGACGTCAACTCCTATTGCAGTCAACGCCGGACAGCTCATGAACGCGCCGTCCCCGATAGACGACACGCTTTTCGGAAGGACGATAGACATCAACGACGAACAATCTTTAAAAGCGCATTTTCCAATTGTGGTCAGATTGTTCGGAAGCGTTATTGACGACAGGGAACGACAGCCCATAAAAACGAATTCCTCAATAGTCGTCACGCTGTCGGGAACAGTAATTGAAGTCAATGAGAAGCAGCTGGAAAAAGCGCCTGCGCCAATGGTCGTCACGCTGTTGGGGATAGTAATTGAAGTCAGAGAAGAGCCCCCCAAAGCGCCCTCTCCAATCGTCGTCACGCCATCGGGAACAACGTAATTTGTCGCGTTATTTTTGAAGACGGGATAAAGGACAAGCGTTTTTCCGTCCTTCGAAAAAACGACTCCGTCCTCGGAAACGACAAAATCTTCGTCAGCGTCCTTTTGCGATTCAACAGGGAAAGATTCGTTTGCGGCGTCCTTCGGACTGTTCCGAGTTTTTTCTTTGCAACTCAGGTTGGAGCTAATCGCCAAAATCGCGATAAGCGCCGTTAACAGGAACGTCGCGTTTTTGTAGATTTTCATGGAAATCCCCTTTTCGTGCGTCGACAGCAACGCGTTTCGTCGATCTCTTTCCGCTTCGTCAAAGCGGCTCAAATTTAATTCCGTTTTTCTCCGCGAATTTCTCGACGTAGGAGCCTTTGGACGAGCGTAGCGTCAGCGACTCGCACCCTTCAAACGCACGAGGACGAATATCTGTCAAATCGTCCGGAAGCGTCAGGGACGTCAACGAAGCGCACTTGAAAAACGCGCGTTCTTTAATTGTCTGCAACCCTTCCGGAAGGTCGATCGACGTTAACGAAGAACAGCCCGCGAACATGTCCCGTTGAATAGACGTCGCGCTTTGGGGAAGAACGACCGAACTCAACGCGGAACAATTGCCGAACGCGCGCTCCCCTATCGTTTTTACGCTTTCCGGAACGACGATCGACGTCAGGGACGAACAGCCGTAAAACGCGCCGACACTAATCGACGTCAAGCTCGCCGGGAGGTCGATCGATTGAAGCGACGAGCAACCCTTGAAAGCTTCCGCTTCAACGGTCGTCGCGCCGTCGGGAAGCGAAATCTTCGTTAAGGTGCCGCAACCGTCGAACAAAGAGTATGGAATCGTCGTCACGTTGGGGGGAATCACGATCCCGTCAAGCGACGAACAACCGCGAAACGCAATGCGTCCAATCGACGTTACGCTCGAAGGGATATTAATCGATCGGAGCGAAGAGTCGCCGGCAAACGCTTCTTCCCCAATCGACGTCAGGCCGTCGGGAAGAGTCGCCGCCTTCAGCGCGCGACTGTTTTTAAACGCAAGCGCGTCGATTCTGACCACGCCGTCGGGAACGCGGTAATTCTCGTCCGTCTTGCCGGCGGGGTATAGAATCAGCGTTTTTCCGTCTTTGGAGAAAAGAACGCCCTCTTCCGAATAGAAACGCGAATTTTCCGGATCGACGTCGATCGCCGAAAGGGACGGGGTCTCGTCAAACGCCCTGTATTCGACGACGTTCACGTTTTCCGAAATAACGACGGTTTTTAAAGAAGAGCACCCCTTAAACGTTCCCCCCTTGACTGCCTTAACGCCCTTGGGAACGACAAACGAACTCAGCGAAACGCAACCGGCAAAAGCGTCTCCGCCGATCGTCTCCACGCTGTCGGGAAGCGAAATCGAACTCAGTGACGAGCAACCTCTGAACGCGCTCCCCATAATCGTCGTCACGCCCTCCGGAACGACGATTTCTTTCAGGGAAGAACAACCTGAAAACATGCCGTAGTTGATCGTCTTAATGTCGGCGGGCAACGTGATCGAGGAAATGGGAGCGCCGGCAAACGAGCCGCCAATAAACGTCGTCGCGCCGAGCGGCAACGTAATCGACGTAATCGACGTGCCGCTAAACGCGCTACCCCCGATCGTCGTCAGGCCGTCGGGAAGATCGATCGTCTTGAGCGACCGACAACCGCCGAACGCGTTCTCCCCTATTGTCGTCAGGGAGTTGGGAAGCGAAATCGAACTTAGCGACAAACAACCGCTGAACGCGCTTTCCGGAATAACGGTCACGCCGTTGGGAACGGCGAACGACGTGAGTGAATAACAGTAACTAAACGCGTATTTTCCGATTGTCGTCAAGCCGCCCGGAAATTCCGGCGATTTCAGCGAATTACACAAGCTGAACGCGGAATTCCCAATCGACGTCAGGCCTTGAGGAAGCGTCAGCGTCGTCAACGCGCTACAACCGTAGAACGCGCTGGAGCCGATCGAAGTTACGCCGTCCGGGACGTTCAACGTCGTCAGCGACTTGCAGTCGCTGAACCAGCCGTCGCCTATCGCCGTTATACCGGACGGAAGTCTAATCGACGTCAGCGACGAGCACGCGTGAAACGCTCCAGTTCCGATCGTCGTTACGCTTTCCGGAACGTCGATTGCCGACAGTTGCGAACAACCCCAAAACGCTCCTGCTTCGATCGTCGTCAACCCGTCGGGAAGTCTGATCGACGTCAGCGCGACGCAGTCTCGAAACGCTTCTTTGCCAATAGTCGTCGCGCCTTCGGGAACGTCGAACGCCGCCAACGAAGAACAGCCGCAAAACGCTCGCGAACCGATCGTCGTTAAGTCTTTTGGAAGGTTGATCGACTTAAGCGAAGCGCATCCCAAAAAGGCGTCGACGCCAATCGACGCGACGCCTTCGGGCGCGTCGATCGACTCTAACGCGGAACAGCGCCAAAACGTTCCGTCTTCAATCGCGGTCAACCCAACGGGCAAAACGACCGACTTCAGAGAGGAACATTCAAAAAACGCGTCGTTTCCAAGAGTTTTTACGCTGTCCGGCAAAACGACCGTCGTCAGCGACGAACAGCGTCGAAACGCGTGGTCGTCGATTCTTTTCACCCCTTCGGGCACAACGATCGAAACGAGCGCCTCGCACCCTTCAAACGCGCGCTCGCCTATTATGGAAACGCCGTCGGGCACGACGTAGCTCGTCTCTGTCTTTTCGGGCGGATACCTGACGAGCGTCGTTCCGTCTTCGGAAAAATAAACGCCGTTCTCGTCTCTTGGCAAGGAGTTCAAAAAAAAACGCAGCTGAGCGAAGCATCTTGCGTTCGCGCCGACAATCGCTGCCGTAACCAAAAACATCGATAGGAAAAAGGAGCTCTTACAACGGTTCATGAAAGATCGTCTCCAACTGAATCAAAAAACGCGATTTCGCGTTTCTACGGTCAAATCCCCGAGCCTATTGTAAAACGTTCGTTTCAATAATTCAAGAATTTATCGACAAAATCGGGTTTTTGTTCAAAAACGTGGAAAAAAGACCAAAAAACGGATTCAAAACATCGGTTTTCACGTAAAAATCTCCATAAAAAAAGATTTTTACAAAACGTCGCGACAACTAAAGCCAAAAGGCGCTATAATACGGAGAACGCGACGACGCTGACGCCGTCAAAAACAACACGCTTTTCTTAACGCTTATTGCGTTGACTATAGTTGCGCCGCAGAAAGACACAATGAGCCAGAACGACGATTATCAACGATGGAACATGCCGCCCGTCCCTCCGGAAAATTCTGGCGGAACGAGTCCTAACGCAGGTTCCGGCGACTCTACCGCCGATCTCGTTCGTCAGCTCGTTCGCAAGTCGCGCGAGGCGAAAAACGCGGGCGATCAGTCCGCGCAAACCGAAGAGCCCGCTAAAGACGACCCCGTCGCGCGCGTTTTGCGGCGTCTCAAAGAGAATACTCCGGGCGCGGAACCCTCTTATCCGCAGCCGCCGGGCCAGGTTTTTCCCGTTCCTCAGGAATCGCTCTCCGCGCCGTCCATCGCGCCCCCTCCGGCGTACTCGCGCGTTCAGGAGCCGCCCGTCCCGACGTCGGTCGGCGTCGCGACTCCGGAGCGCGTTCCCGTCGCGGCTCCCCCAATCGACTTGCCCGACGTTCCCGAAACGTCGACGGCGACTAAATCGCGCGGCAAAAAAAACAAACGCGCCAAACGCGCCGACAAAAAGAGCAAACGATTCAAATCGACGCCGTCGCCCGTTCAGGAAGCGGACGCCGCGGCGATTGGCGCGCTCGTCGGCGCGGTCGTTCCGGCGCTTCCGGTCGAAACGCCCGACGAGTTCTTTGGCTCCGTGGCGCTCAACGACACGGTTTCTTCCGTTCCGCAACTGTCGATTCGTGATCTGTCGATTCAAACGGGGCTTGACGCCGACGGTTCGCCTGACAAATTCCTCGAAAAACTCAGTCACGAGGCGGTCTCCGACGACGCGTCCTCCGCTGAGGAACTCGACTTCCTGCGCGACGAGTCCGCGCTGGAAAAAGCCGCCAACGACGCGCCGATGTGGCTTGTGAGCCTGTGCGTTCACCTCGCGCTGATTATCTTGCTCGCGTTGATTTTCATTAAGACCGATTTCCGAAAGGCGATGGAAATTGTGTCGGAGCCCGGCTTTGGCGAAAAAGTCGTCCTCGACGAAGTTTTCGACCCGGAAGCCGCGTTTGAATCGACGGAAACGGAATTCGACGCGTCCGACGTCGAAGTTCAGACGGACGTCGAGGCGGACGTGCCCGACGTCTCCGCGTTCAACGACGACTCGGCGGAAGCGCTGTCCGTCCTCGAAGCGACGTCGGGGCTTGAAGCGGCGCAACTTGGCGACGTCGAAAATCTTATGGGGACGCTCAACGGGGACGACTTGTCCGGCCGCGGCGAGAACAAAGCCGCGATGCTTGTCGCGGGGGGCGGAAGCGAAGGAAGCGAAAAATCGGTCGCGCTCGCGCTCGCATGGATCGCCGAACATCAACTTCCCGACGGCTCGTGGAGCTTCAAAATGATCGAGTGCCCGACGTGCGGGGGCAAATGCCGCAACAGCGGGTCGGTCGACGCGCCGATCGCCGCGACGTCGATGGCGCTCCTGCCGTTTCTGGCCGCGGGGAACACGCCGACGCAGGGCAAGTACAAAAAGGTCGTCGCCAAGGGATTAAACTACCTCACGACGCACGGAAACGACGACGCCAACGGAACGTCGTTCCGCGAGGGAGGCGGGAACATGTATTCGCACGGACTCGCGACGATCACCCTTTGCGAGACGTACGCCATGATGAGCGCGCGCGAAAAGTCCAGATACCGCGAGCTGGGCTATTTGGCGCAAAACGCCGTTCGTTTCATCGAATACGCTCAGGCGGACGACGGCGGCTGGCGTTACACGCCGAAACAGGCGGGCGACACGTCGGTCGCGGGCTGGCAGCTCATGGGGCTTAAAAGCGCGCAAATGGGCGGTTTGGACGTTCGCGACGACGTCGTGCGCAACGCGCGCGATTTCCTGCGCTACGTCTCGATAGAAGACGAAACGCGCTACTGCTATCAGGCGGGAAGCTCGGAATCGCCGGCGACCGACAGCATCGGGCTCCTGTGTCGACTCTACCTCGACTGGGGAATCGAAGACGCGCGCGTCATTAACGGCGTTCAACGACTTTCCGACAAGATCGGGCCGCAACTGAACGTCCCCTACTACACCTATTACGCCACGCAGCTCATGTACAACGTCGGCGGCGACGTTTGGGCGAAATGGAACGCGCGCGTGCGCGACAATATCATCGCTCAGCAATGCATGGAAGGGCACGAACGCGGGAGCTGGTATCCGGACAATCCGGGCGGTCATTGCGCGACGGGCGGTCGGCTGTACGTCACCTCGTTAAACTGCATGGTGCTGGAAGTTTATTACCGCCATATGCCGTTGTATCAAAAGCTCGAACGCAACACGAATTTCCCAATCGAATTGCCTGCGAAACAGGAGTAAGCGATGCGTTGTTCGTTTTGTCAAACGGAGTACGCCGAGGATTCGGCGCGCTGTCCTCATTGCGGAATGCGCGAGGATTACGCCCAAAACAAGGCGAAAACAACTTCGGCGGAAGCGGC
>JAEEGL012524648.1_pt1 | contig 12805 bp, 9 predicted proteins | sample 9134231 | NCBI WGS metagenome assembly JAEEGL01 (sample SAMN16246548, study PRJNA631951) | gut metagenome | biome: gut microbiome; feature: rumen; material: fiber-attached | host: Bos | place: Iran: Karaj | collected 2018-10
AAAATGGCAGCGAACCTCTGTGATCTCATCCTGCGCCATTTCTTCGAGCGCCTCAATACCTGTGCTCAGCAGCGCTTTTGCTACGCGCTCCATGGAGCAATCACAACGGTATTCCGTTTCACCGGCATCCAAGGGTTGCACGTTAAATTCCGGCAATACCTTTTTACAGATATCCAGGGGCGTGCAGCCTTCTCGAAGCATCGTAGTTGCGGGAAGTACGGATCGGATCCCCTTCTCCACACGCTCAATCACCGTATCGTCGGCTGTGGGAAGCAATTGAATCAGAAACCCTCCGGCTTTTGCGGTTCGGCCTTCCTTATCCACAAGAACCCCGAGCGAACAAACGGTTGGAATCTGTTCACTGGCGGCGAAATAAGAAGTAAGATCTTCCGCGATCTCGCCGGAGATCAGCGGAACCTGACCGATCATAGGTTCGCGCAGCCCAAGATCCTTGATTACGGAAAGCGTACCTTCGCTCCCGACTGCTTTGCCTACGTCTAACTTACCGTTTGGTTTTAACGGCAGTTCCACGTGAGGATTCATAACGTAACCCTTCACGTTGCCTGAAGCATCGGAGGCAGCGATCACAGCGCCGGCTTCTCCGTTGCCGCTGACGCGCAGGGTCAAAGTTTGTTCCGAGCTTTTCAGCATATATCCCATGATGGAAGCGCCTGTAAGCAGACGTCCCAATGCCGCGGTACATACTTTTGACGTATTATGAATCTGCCGCGCGGCTTCCACAATATCCGTTGAATCCTCCGCAAGCACAACCACGGTGCCGTCGTCGGAAATACATCTTTCAATTCTTCCCATGATAACTCCTTTTTTACTTTACAGCTGCAAAATAGACGCGCTGTTCCTCAGCAACAGGTTCTTTCTCGCTGAGATCTCCGAAGCAAAAAACTTTTGAAAATCCGGCGGTCAACAGCATTTTTTCAATTTCTTCCAAGGAATATGCCCGTTCCGTGATCTCATCGCTTTCTCTCGTATAACATCCGTTTCCGTCTGCGGAAAAAATATCGATCAGCATCTGCACGGTATGATCCGCAGGATCGTACTCATTCTGCCATACGAGAAAATCCGAATCATCTTCATATACGAACGTATTGTTTCCGAGAATCTCTTTATGCTTATATACCGTGTTCACGTCAAACAGAAATACGCCGCCGGGTTCCGTAAACAAAGAAACACGGTCAAACACACGCTGAACGTCCGCCGGTTCCGTTAAATGATTAACGGAATCCAAACTGCATACGCAGGCATTGATCGTTCCGAACAGATCCAGTTCCCGCATATCCTGTTCCAGGATCAAGGCTTTCCCGCCGTATGGGCTGAGCCGCTGCCGCGCCTGCATAAGCATATCGTAAGAAAGATCCACCGAGATCACATCGTATCCCATCTGAATAAATGCCTCGCTGAGCGCGCCTGTACCGCAGGCAAGATCAAGAAGAATCCCTTTCGGAACACCGAATCTGATCAGAAGCGCCTGCAAATAGTTTGCGCGTTCATTTACTCCGGAATTTTCGGTAAACTTATCGTAAACCTTGGCAAAAGCAGATTCGTATGCCATAAAATGCGTTCCCTCTTCTTAAAATGTGCTGTTATTCTACCATATCCATTATTTTTTGTAAAGTAAAACACTTGAAAAAAAAATGAATTGCGTATATACTAAAGTGAAAACATCATTTAAAGGAGATACACATTGTGAACAAAGGAAAATATTACATTACAACGGCCATTGCGTATACTTCCAGAAAACCGCACATCGGTAATTCTTACGAAATCGTGCTAGCGGATGCAATCGCCAGATTCAAACGTCTGCAGGGGTATGACGTGTTTTTCTGCACCGGTACCGATGAGCACGGCCAGAAAATTGAAAACTACGCGAACGAAGCAGGGGTTACCCCCAAAGAATACGTTGATAAGGTTTCCGGTGAGATCCGGGCAATCTGCGATCTTCTGAATACAACCTACGATCATTTTATCCGTACTACGGACGATTATCATGAAAAGGCGGTTCAGAAGATCTTCAAAAAGCTTTACGATCAGGGAGATATTTATAAAGGCGCATATGAAGGTCACTACTGTGTGCCCTGCGAAAGCTTTTTTACCGAATCCCAGCTTGTAAACGGGCGCTGCCCCGACTGCGGCCGCGAAGTAAAATTTGCCAAGGAAGAGGCATATTTCTTTAAGCTTTCCAAGTACCAGAAACGGTTGGAGGAATATATTGAAGCAAATCCCGATTTCATCTATCCGGAAAGCCGCAAAAAAGAAATGCTCAACAATTTTATCCGTCCGGGCTTGCAGGATCTTTGCGTATCGAGGACATCCTTTAAATGGGGTATTCCCGTTACTTTTGACGAAAAGCACGTGATCTACGTATGGATCGACGCGCTTTCCAACTATATCACCGCGCTTGGTTACGACGTTGACCATCCCTCGGAAAAATACAAAAAGTACTGGCCTGCCGACGTGCATATCATAGGCAAGGATATCGTTCGTTTCCATACGATCTACTGGCCGATCATGCTTATGGCGCTCGGCGAGCCGCTGCCGAAACAGGTTTACGGTCACCCCTGGCTGCTGTTCGGCACCGATAAAATGAGCAAATCCAAGGGCAATGTGATCTATGCCGATGAGCTTGTTGCCAGGTTCGGCGTTGACGCGGTTCGCTACTATCTGCTTTCCGAGATGCCGCACGCAACCGACGGTTCCATTTCTTATGAAACCATGATCGAACGCTATAATTCCGATCTTGCAAACACACTCGGCAACCTTGTGAACCGTACGGTTGCGATGGCCAACAAGTATTTTGACGGCGTTCTGCCCTGCAATTCGGAAAAAACTGAGCTTGACGACGCTTTTATTGCCGATATTCTTTCTGCGCTTCCCGTGATGGAGAAAGGCTTTAATGAATTCAAGATCGCCGACGCACTTGAGGCTGTAATCAACAGCGCAAAACGCAGCAATAAATATATCGACGAGACCGCGCCGTGGGCGCTGGCAAAAAACGAAGCCGACAGGAACCGTCTTTCCACCGTGCTTTACAATCTGATCGAAGCGATCCGGATCATTGCCGTTGAGCTCACCCCCTTCATTCCCGATACCGCAGATAAGATTTTTGCTCAGATCAATACGGATATCAAATCCTACGACAGCATTCTTTCCTTCGGCGCATATCCCGTAGGCACAAAAATGAATCTTCCCGAACCGCTGTTCAACCGCATCGACGCCGCGAAAATGCTGGAGGAAATTGAAGCGGAAATGAATCGCAAGGCGATGGAAGCGCAGCGCAAAAACGAAATTGAAGGAATTGCAAAAATCGGCATTGACGATTTTGCAAAAGTGGATCTTCGCATTGTAGAGATCACTGCTGCGGAACGCGTAAAAAAAGCCAAAAAATTATTGAAGCTTACCGTAAACGACGGCGTCGGTGAACGCACGGTTGTTTCCGGCATTGCGAAATGGTATGAGCCCGAAGCTTTGATCGGCAAAAAAGTGATCCTTGTTTCCAATCTGAACCCTGCCGTACTCTGCGGCATCGAAAGCCAGGGAATGATCCTTGCCGCTGATTGCGGTGAAGATAACGTCAGCGTGATTTTTGCCGACGACAGCATTGACGTCGGCGCCAAGGTCAGATAAAATGCTGAACAATATTTTTGATTCACACGCCCATTATAATGATGACGCATTTAACGCGGACAGAGATACGCTCCTGTCCGCGCTGCCTTCTATGGGCGTTTCCGGTGTGATCAACTGCGGCACGGACGCAGAAACCTCTCTCGCCTCTCAGAAGCTCGCAGAAAAATACGATTACGTTTACTTCGCAGCCGGCATTCACCCCGAGGATTGCGGGGATAAACAGCCGGAGGATGTCGAACTGATCCGGTCAATGCTCTCACACAACAAATGCGTTGCTATCGGCGAAATCGGATTGGATCATTATTGGCCGGAACCGCCGAGGGAAACCCAGCTTCTGTTTTTTGAAGCGCAGCTGAAATTGGCTGCGGATACTGAAATGCCTGTGATCATTCATGACCGGGAAGCGCACGAAGCAACGATGGAGCTGCTTCGCAAATACAAACCGAAAGGTGTACTGCATTGTTTTTCTGGCAGCGTAGAAACGATGCGTGAAGCTCTGAAACTCGGTTTATATATCGGTCTTGGCGGCGTAGTGACCTTCAAGAACGCAAAAAAGGCGGTTGCTGTTGCCAAAGAGGTACCTGCGGACAGACTGCTGCTGGAAACCGACTGCCCCTATATGGCCCCGGTTCCGTTCAGAGGGAAGCGGAACGATTCTTCCCTGATCGCCTTTACGGCAAACGTGATCGCTTCCATCCGGGATACAGATCCTCAGGCTCTGATCGACACGTGTACACAAAATACAAAAGCGTTGTTTTTCGGTGAATAATGATTGTTGTTTTGCGCATACTGTTATCAGGTGATGACCAATGCGTAAAAAGAAAAAGCAATCAACGGGTTTCATGCATACGGATGCGCGTCTTGCGCCGGACTTCCCTACCGCGAACAGCCCTGAGTTTATACCGATCCCCGAAACGGATCTGAAAGAATTTGACCCCGAAAACAGTAAAGACGTTTTCGATTTTATTCCCGAAATCAAGGGAGATAAATTCTCATAACCGAAACAAAAACAAAGCTGCGGTTCCGATCATTCAGAATCGCAGCTTTTATGTTACTGATAATTTGCGCTCAGATAGGATTCAATTCCGTTTGTTATACCAAAAGCAAGCCAATACTGCGTATTATCGTTGCCGAGAATCATTCCCTCCACAGGATTCGTCATGAATCCGGTTTCCACAAGCACCGAAGGACAATCGTTCATTCTGGTAACATAGAACGGATAGAACTTTATGGATTTATCCACCTTGGGATAATTGGTATCCGTAGGGGCATATATGTGTGTTTTGTAAACCGTGGACAGCTCTTTATTGATCGCATCGGCCAATGGCATGGAATACGGCCTGAAATAGAAGGAATGGGTGCCGGCGTCTGTTTCGTTTTCCGTGCCGTCGCAATGAATACTCACAAAAATATCGGGATTGTATTTTCTCAAAAGAACGCAGCGATCATCCAGCGTGATCGGCGTATCCATTGTGCGCGTCATAATTACGGTTGCGCCTTTGCTTTCGAGCATTTCCTTTGCTTTGGAGGCGATGGCCAGCGTCACGATTTTTTCGGAAACACTGTTATCCGCTACAGCCGTACCAGTCATTGAAAGCCCGCCGTGTCCGGCGTCAAGCATGATCATTTTCCCCTGCAACGAACCGTTTAACCGTTTTTTACAAGACACAACAAGCTGATTTGCGTCATTTCTGTAAATACGGAAGCCGTAAAACTGCCCGGGCTTTTTCAGATATACGCGAAGAATCAGATTATCGTCTCCGGCAGAATATAATTCAGTACGGCTGAACACGGAATTCTCGCCGAACTGAAGAACGGAGGAATTATAAAACTCGGTTGCGTGATAAAATTTGATTTCAATATACTCTGCGTCAAAAGAAGATACATTATACGAATACTGCGAATACCCGTTCCAGTATTTCAAAGGCTTGCACTTTACGGTAACCGGGCTGAACCAATCGATATTAAATACAAGGTCTGTAGAAGAAGGAGACGTATCGTCCACACGGTCTGCTATAATGCGGTTGTTCGGCATCTTATATCCGTTGGCAATCAATTCACAGTTTACACCGTATACCGTAAGCCCGGAACCCAGCTTATAACGAAGAAATCCTGCGTCTGAGATCTCCATGCCGGTAACATAATCAATCGTTCCGGCCGTCAAAGTTGAGCTATCCGCGTGATAAGTATCTTTCTCTCCAATCTCGCCGATCGTTTCCGTTTCGTCGTTGATGATTCTGCAGAGCAACGCTGTTCCGAGACCGTTATCATGATACGGCGATACCTGATCGGAATAGGTAAATCTATCCATATGCTCTTCAGAAGCATCACGAAGGTTGGTATAGTACCCGATGATATTATTAAACAGACCGGCTCGATCGTTTTTCATAACCGTGATACCGGCTGCCGTTACGGTTTCCGTGCTGTCGCCGACCGAAGCCGTAATGCGAATCGATCCGAGATTTACGTCTGCGTTTGCTTCTACGCTGAATTTAATACCGCAGGAAAACGTACTGTAGCCGGAAGGAATACCGTCCGTATTTGCGGCGCCTGTTTTTGTCATCTGATATACGTTCCCGTTTATGGCGCATTGCACGATGGCGTCGGAAAGGCATACGGCTGATACGGCAACGGTTTCATTGCTCAGCACAGAAAGATCGGCAGTCGGCGAGAACGAATAGATGATCCTTGTATTACCGAAAATCCGATATGTAAGATTCTTTCCGCAGCTGAAGAAACGAAACGTATTGCTGCCGGCTGTCAACGGCGCCCTGAAGGTGAAAGAAGGTCCTGCGCCGATCACAGAACCGTTGCAAAGCGTTTTATGCCCTTCGGCTGCTTTGCCGGTAAATAGAACGCTGTTGGACTGCTCTTCTATCTGAATGGATTCAATCGCAAGATCGCTGTACTCTCCGTCGTACAACAAATACGACAACCGAAGAGAGGACGAATTCTTATTCTTTTTCAACGCTGTTGTATTATAGAATACACTTCCGCTGATATTCTCACAATCCCAAAGAAAACGAACCTGATCGCAGATCTCTACGTAATTATTCCATTGCGATTGATTCGTACACACAAGATCGTTACGGTGTTTACAGTAAAAGGTAATATCCGGATACGTACCGGCAAGCGCGTTCCAGTAACTCAGAACGGAACCGAAAGGCATTGCCGGATCCGTCATTGCGCCGCCTTCCACAACTGCAAATTCAAGGCATCCGGATTGCAATATGCCGGTCGTTTGCTCCGCAGCGCCCTTCACGGCAGTTTTGGCAGGGATCTCCACACCGAAACAAATGGCGCCGCCAAACACTTTTTTAATATTTTCGGAAATAAAGGAAACGCAATTACCAACCGTGCCGGCTTCAAACAATGCTTCGGAAGAGAGCACTGCGGCATTGAACGGATAATTAGACAAATAATACTGAATCTGGTCGAAAGAAAGCGCCCCGTTATTATAAAGCATTTCATCATTTACAACGAGCACTTTGGTATAGCCGGCAGATTCGCTGTAGTTCAGGCATTCGCGCAGCACGTCCACCCTGTTACCGTACGCATCTGTGAAGTTCTCATATTTTCCTGAAAGATCGGGTACTACAAAAATAGTATCGGTAAGGAAATTCTTATAATAATTGAAATCATATACAATTTCCGCAACCAAATCTCCGTAGGAACCGGAAGAAGGATCTGCGGTAAGCTCCGCCGCAAGATCAAGCGTAACTGCATGTATGTTCTCCGGCATTTTGGCTTCGATCTGAGCAACGGCTATATTTTCAGGCAGCGGATTCTGCTGATCCGGCGTAAAACCGGTGTCTATTTTATTCAGGAACCGGCTGATCGCATACGTAATGTTTTCCGGTAAGCCGTCGGTAATGTAAAGGCCGGCGGTAATAACAACCGCTGACAGCAGCAGAAATACTGCAATCAACGGAATGAGGATCTTTTTTTTCATAAAACGGGTACCTTATGATTCACTGTCTGATTTTTTGATTTCGGATACGGTGGCTTTGGCCTCTACCCTATCGTAATACTCTTTGAAACGCACGGTATATCTGACCAACCGCTCACAGTTTTTACAAAAGAAGAATGCGGAAAACGCCTGATTGATGTTTTTCCAGTCGCTCATACGCGTCATCTGTTCGCCGCAGTTTTCGCATTTGCACTTCAGTTTTTCCCGATCTATTTTCGGACTGTTGACGTTTGTAATATACCCGGCCTTGAAAAGAAGCTTCTGATAAAACGCGGCGTCGCAGATTACGGCGGTATTGAGGAGATGCTCGCGATTGAAGCATTTTTTCAAACACCTCAATCCGAGAAGGCTATCCTCCAACGCACGGTGGAACTGACAGTCGGAAACGTCGATCCCCATTTCAACAGCCGCATTCACAAGACTGATCTGCTGGTTGGAAGCGCTTACAATAAACTGCTGGCAATATTTTTGCAGATCAAGATATTCGGTTAAAAACGGGATCCCCGTCGTATGGCAGAACATGGAATAATTATCATACAGCACACGGATATCGGAATTGCCCCAGGACATAAAAATACAGTTTCTTCCGCCGATCCATTTTGTGAAATCAGAAACGGCGCGCTGAAAGCTGATACCGGAAGTCATATCTTCATTCGTGATATGGGTAAGATTTTTAACGCGCCCGCTGAGCTTTTTTATCAGCTGAGATCGAATGATCACCGAAAAAGTATCGATCACTTCCAGATCCTCGTTTACCAGAACCGCACCGATTTCAAGGATCTCGTTCACAAAGCATTTTCTGTATTTATTATACGAGTTATTCCATTCGAGATCCATGATCACGTAAAACATACAGATTCTCCTAAACCAAAAATGTATTTTATTTTAACATAATGAGAAATTCATTTCAATATTTTAATAAAAAATTCACAAATCAAATGAATCATATTTATATATAAACTCTGAAATTTTTCTCAAATATATATTGAAAACAGCCGATCTATTTGGTAAAATGAAATTACAACAGAAAGGAGTTGTAGCTATGAAAACAAAGAATTTCAAAGCGTATATCGCTGAGTTTATCGGCACGTGTGTGCTTGTCGTTTTCGGATGCGGCACGGCGATCGCGGTAAACTGCTCCACAGACAATATTGCCTCCTATCTTACCACTGCCGTGGCCTTCGGCCTTGTGATTGTAGCAATGGCGTATTCCATCGGCAATATTTCCGGCTGCCATATTAATCCGGCAGTATCCCTTGCCATGCTGATCAACAAGAAAATCGGCGTTTATGATTTTATCTGTTACGTGATTTCGCAGATCCTTGGCGCGATTGCCGGCGCAGGGATTCTCCGTATTTTCTTTGATCCCGCGGATTCCGGTTTCGGCACGAACGGCATTTACGATGAAAGCATTATAAAAACGCTTCTGATCGAATGCCTGCTCACATTCGTATTTGTGCTTGCCATTCTCGGCGTAACGTCAAAAGTGAAAAACGCGCAGGTGGCGGGCCTTGTAATCGGTCTTACCCTGATTCTGGTTCACATCCTTGGCATTTATTTCACCGGCACCTCCGTGAATCCAGCAAGAAGCATCGGCCCAGCGCTCTTCAAAATGGGCGACGCGATCAAAAACGTTTGGTTGTTTATCGTAGGTCCGCTTGCCGGCTCCGCAATCGCAGGCTTTGTTTGGAAAGCCATCGGCAACAAAGACTGATTCCTTCAATGTCAGCCCGGTTCTCCGGGCTGTTTTTTTCTATTTACTTTTTTCTTTGATTATGTTATGATTCAATTAATCTAAATGAAAGGAGAACAAAAAATGAAATACGTATGTGACGTGTGCGGTTGGGAATATGACGAAACGCTCGGCGATCCCGATAACGGCATTGAACCCGGCACCAAGTTTGAAGATCTTCCCGACGACTTTGTATGCCCTGTATGCGGGGTAGACAAAGAAAGCTTTTCCAAAGCAGACTGATAAGAAAAAACCGGCATTGGCCGGTTTATTCTTTTATACGGTAATATGCTCTGTTTTTGCGTTTGTCGCGCGCAGGAAGTTCTCCGGGGAAATAAAAATCTGAACCCCCAGTGCTCCGCCGCTGACGATGATTTCATCGAATCCGGAAATACTGCTGTCGATCACGGTAGGATACTCTTTTTTCATGCCTATGGCTGTGCAGCCCCCACGGATATACCCTGTAACCTCTTTCAAATCTTTCACGTGCAGCATTTCTATGCTTTTTTCCTTTACACTCTTTGCCGCCGCCTTCAGATCCAGCTCTTTCTGTATCGGAATCACAAACACGTAATACTTACCGCTTTTGCCAACGCTTACCAGCGTTTTGAACGTCTGATCGTAATCCTGATGCAGCAGATCGGCAATCTGAATTGCGTCAATAAATTCCTCGCAGTGGTAAAAGTTTGCGCGATAAGGGATTTTTTTGCGTTCCAGAATACGCATGGCGTTTGTTTTTTGCATCTTTGCTTCTGACATATATTATCCCTTTACTGTACCGTCTTTTCTTCAGGCGCGGTTATTTCGGCGGTATTCGCCTTTTTTCTTTTTACCGCAGCCAGGATTTTGAAAACCAGCAGTACGACACAGATAACGATACCAACCAAGGATACCAATTTACCGAGCTTAAGGCCTCTCGGCTGATAGCGCATTTCCAGGATATGTTCCCCACGCGTTGCGCGGAATCCGAGCAAACCGTTGCCGACTGCAAGCATCGCGTTATCGGCTTCGGTATCCATATACTGCAGGCGCTCCCCATCCACGTATACTTCCCAGCTCTTATCGTATGGAATCGATGTAAATACAACGCCGTTCGCGTTGTTTACCTTGATTTTGCCGGAAAGGCTCGTCTCGTCAAAGCGTTCGAGCGTAAGTGTTCCGTTGGAAAGGATCTTATTATATGCCTCTTCAAATTTTTCCGGGTTCAATTTTGCCGCGCAGAAAGTTACGGTTGCCGAAGCGTATGCCTCATCTACCGTATACTCAACGGCGATCTGTTCACCGGGCTCCCGATCGCCCATATCAAGGATAAAAGGCTGAATGCTGGAACTGATGTAATTATAAGTAAGATCGTCTCCTGCAGTGAATTTGATAGCGGAAAGCCGCGTTGAGCCCGCATATACATAATAACGGCCCTGCTCCTCCACGTCGATGATCACTTTCACAGTCGCAGACTGCGTCGCGTTAACCTTGTTCGCCGAGAATGTTGTGCCGGTATTCACGGAACTCAAAGAGACGGAATCCATATTACTGCTGGTAACGTCGGTTGCCGAAACTGATTCAAACACGTCGTCTACACCGGCAGAAAGAGAAACAAGAGAATTCTGATTTACAAACGGGTCAATATTGTTCTGCGGTACCCAATCCATGATTTTATCGCTGACTGAGAATGCAAGTGGCAAACAGTATTCGTTCTGATACGCGGTAAAATTATCGTTTGCCGCGATCTGCTTATATCCGAAGCCTTCATTAAGAAGCTTTGCATTGTCGTAAACGTATTTTACGGAGAAAAACGCATTGAATACCGGGGTTTGCGGATAATAGGTATAGCTGTTGATATTATTTCCGAACAACCCGAGGCTCTTCATAAGAGCTGACGTATCCTGGTACGCCATGGAAGAAAACACGGAAACTCCGTTGTACCCATACCAGGAAGGATCCATTCTCGCTCTGAGTTTAGAGAGCTCTGTTCTGTAAAACAGGTCTTTTTCATCCTTTTCGGCAAGCTGGGATATTTGCTGATACGCATCGTAATCAGACGTATATGCGCTCTTTGACTGTGACATAATGAAATGCGTGGTATCGGAACAAACGAGCTCTATCACGATCATAATGATCAGCAGATGCTGCAAATTTTTCATCGTGAAACGCTTGGACGTGATCAGACCGGCAAGGATCACATAAGCAACGATAAACACCAAAGAAACCATCAGGGTTCCGTTATCAACGTTTTTGCTGCCGAGTTTCTGCACGATGATCAGGAAAGCAATCATACTGATGCCTGTGGTTATGAAATACTTCCTTGAGAAATCAGCGATATGCTGAAGACCGCGGTATGCAAGAATCAGCAAAAAGAACGAATACGCAAAAGAATAGCGATAAGGCAAATCGTTCGGGAAATGAAATCCATGCCAGATATAGTTCAGGGTATTCAGATTGAAGCTGAAATAATATACTGCAAGAAGAAGAACCGCGGAAATTTTGTATCTCGCTTTGATTTTATCGGACAGTAAAAAGGCCGGAAACAGCAATATTGTGATCATACCGCAATATACGTTCGGCAGAACGTCGCTGCCGCTGCTGCGGATTGTAGTTTCAAGCGACGGAAGATGGTTCGCGATAAAATCGAAAACGTTATAATATACCGTGACCGTAGACGGGAATGTGGAACCCGTTGCGGAGGAAGTGCGCAAACAGAATAAAACGGGTAGCAGAGCAAACGCAGCCACAAAGAAGCAGAGCAACGAGCTTGCGGCAAAAATAACGCCCGTGGTAAAGAAACGGCTTTCGCGGACCTTCATATCATTCTTCTTTTCAGGTGCTTTTTGCGCAGTCTCCGTCGGTGCCGGCGCCTCGATCTTCTCTGTGAAGTTTTCTGCGCTCCCCTCTTCGGGAAGAATCGTTTCCGCATCCGTCGCAGCGTTTTCTTCCGAAGAAACCGGCGCCTTTTCAGGCGTTTCAGCCTCCTCCTTTACAACGAGACCTTCGGAATACACTCTTTCGGCAACGACTTTTTTGCGTTTTGATTCAATACGGCTGTTCAGCGGATAGTTTGCGAAATAGTAGAACAAGAACCACAAAACGGAGATGATACATACCATATACGCCATATAATAGTTGGTGAGCATGGTATAAACCATAGCGCAGATATACAACGTCGGGCTTCTTCTGTTTATGATGTTTTCAATACCGAGCATAACCAGAGGGAATACCGCCATGGCATCCAGCCACATGATATTCCACGAAAAAGCCACAAAATAACCGCAGAACGTATAGAGCATGGCAAAACCGACGCTTACAGGTTTAACGGAATCTGAGGATTTATTGATATAATAGGTAAATGACACCGCCGAAAATACGGCCTTCAGAAGGATCATTATAGCGATCGCCTCGGGCATATTTTTATGCCCGAGAATCAATATGACCAACGCAAAGGGGCTGGAACAGTAATTGAATAAATT
>JAEEGL013862073.1_pt1 | contig 12805 bp, 12 predicted proteins | sample 9134231 | NCBI WGS metagenome assembly JAEEGL01 (sample SAMN16246548, study PRJNA631951) | gut metagenome | biome: gut microbiome; feature: rumen; material: fiber-attached | host: Bos | place: Iran: Karaj | collected 2018-10
CGAACATGGCCGAGCAGGAAGTCTCCTCCCAAAACTCCGGATCATCAATAACCTGCCCCCACATACCGTTTTCGCGCTGATATTTTAGGAGAGTCGGCATCATTTTCATATATGCTTCCTTCAGGGAAGAACGATACTCACTATCTTTGGGGAGATAGGTCAGAAGCATAGGCAGACCTGCCGCCATCCAGCCATTTCCCCGTCCCCAGAAAAAGGGCACATCGGGGGCATGATAGAATAGACCATTGTCCCGCTGGAGAGAATCCATATACATTTTCATCTCACGGGCCGCCCGGTCGATATACTTGCGGTCACCAGTAGCCCGATAAGCCTGGGTCTGGAGGACAGTAATCATATACATATCATCAATCCACAAGCGAGTCTGGGGAGAATAACCGTCTGCAAGGAATTCTCTTTGCTTCTCAATAGGGAAATTACCATTGCCACCCACCTTCTTGCCGGGCTCCCCTGTCGGATCTTCCCACTGATGATCGGCATATCGAAGTCCCAATTCCAATGCCCGCTTGTCACCATTCATCAGATAGATCTCCAAAGGAATGGCTCCAAAGATGGAGAAATCCACATGATTATCGCGATTACGTTTTGACTTCCTCTCTCCATAGAACGGCTCGAAAAAATCAATCAACCGCTTCTCCAATTTCTTGTTGTGGGAACGGTGGGCAAACTCAATAGCGTTAACCCAAAGGCTTACCACGGAATAATTCATTTCCTTGCCACCTCGTCCATAATTATAGGGTGCCTGATAGCCCGGAAGATTATTCCCATAGTCCAGCGGATCAGCGGCAAGGAGTTGCTCCGCAACGCGATTTCCAATGGTTTCCACGCAGATGTCTTCGGGGAGATCTTTAAAATCGCTGAGGACGAGTTGCGTTCCGCAGGAAGCGCATAGCAACGACACAGCCAGGATGCCAATCTTTCGAAAGAATTCTTTCATAGAAGCAAAAGTCAATAGGCAAAGGTAATCAGTTTTAGCTTAGGGATTTGTATTATCAGCCGGTCTCATCTCTATTCCTTCACCAGGCGAACGGGGTATTTTCGTGGACCCATACCGGAACGGCCCAGATCATCCCAAGTGAAGTAGCCATCCCGACCCTCTGCCTTCAGGAACGGGTTCAGAATAATCTCCTTCAGGTAGCAGCCGTCCGAGCCAGTAATGCCGAACGACCTTGCCGAACGGCTTCCCATTGGATAGAGGAAGGAGACGCTGTTGCCGTTTTTCGCGGTGAACAGAAACCAATCCTGTCCGTCTTTTTTTTCTGCACTCTGGGTGCAGTTCTCCCGGAGCTCCCGGATTTCAGAGAGCGTAGGCAACCTCCAGCCCTCGGGAATTTCTGTTTCAGGAGAGGTATCTAGGGCGGCCCATTTGACGCTAAGCCCGAGGTCTACCGCTTCTGGAGCCTCCTGTGCTCGGGAAGAAAAGGAAAATGCAGCCAGCACCAGTGCTGCAATGAAGGTGAAAGTTTTTTTCATAATGATAACGGTGTTTTTTCCGATTTGTCAAATTTAAGCATTTTTGTGAAAATGTTTCTCTCATTAACAGAAAAAGATTTTTATCTATCTTTGCAGAAACTTTACGGCCGAGTATGAAAAAAACAGTTTTGGCAATTTTTACTTTCTTCGCCCTGATGGCCGGTGCCAGCGCGCAGGAAGCGCAGGATACACATAACATCCCGGCCTACCGGGCCAAGGGTTATAAGGGGAATGTCGCCGCTACCAGCCTGGGACTCTACTGGAACGGCGTGGAGACCTCGCACGGATATATGCTCAACGAAATGGTCTATCTGGGTGGCGGTGCCGGTCTGCTGATCGGTGCGATATATGATCCCCTCCCGGCGCTGCGCGTCTTTGCCGATGCCCAATTCTACTGGATGCCAAAAAAGAGCACGCTGACCACCCGTTTGCGGGCGGGTTACCTCCGGAATTTCTACGGCGAATCCGATATGTTCAACGCCGACATCACCCTTGGCGGAAGCTGGGGTGTCGGTGCCAAATACGGGATTTCCCTGGATGCGGGCGTGAGCATCATTGCCCCTTCGGAAATCCAGTTGGCCTCCTTCAACCGACCCGCCATCAGCCTGGCACCCGTATTGTCGCTTGCATTCGAGTTCTAAGCCATTTCCTTCTCGAACTGCTTCCAGGCGCTCTTGAACCAATTCCGGAGGACCTGCTTGCGGGCGGGAATGAGGAAGGAGTTTTCGATGGAGATTCGACAAAGCTGGCGGATTTGGGCGAGGGTGAGATCCCAGCCCACAGCTACAGCGAGGTAGTCGCCCGTGAGAACGCTGCGCGCCTGGTAGGCGGCATCGTCAGAGCAGATGATGATAGGAATGCCGGACTCCATATACCGCTTGGCGGGATGTTGGGCGAAGTCCCGGCAATAGCCCAGGGCAGCGTTGGACACGGGGCAGATTTCCATTGGAATCCCTTTTTCCAGCACGGCCCTCTCCAGTTCGGGATAACGATACAGATTGAAGCCGTGACCAAGGCGGTCTATCCCGCAGCGGAGGGCGATGGCTATCTCCTCATTCTCCCCGCGGAGGCTTTCTCCGGCGTGGAGCGTGAGGCGAAGACCGGGATTCTCCACAATGATCTTGCGGATGCGGTCTTCGTAGCGGGCAAGGGAATAGGAACGGTCCTCATCGTTCACGATGTCGATGGCTTTCACCAGGTCGTACTTGCCGTCCTTGACATTTTTCCAGACCCATACGGCATTGTCGATGAGAAGGTCGAAAAGAGGGTCCCATACGTCGTTCTTGCCGGCGCAGGCAATGATGGACAACGTGAACACGGGATCAACTTTACGAACCTCCGCAAGGGCCCTGATATAAGCCTCGGCACGGGCCTGGGCATCCTGACGCGTACCGAAGAAAGGCGACCGCAACTCCAGATGTTCGACCCCGATACTATGGTAATATAGCATTACCCTGGTGTAGTAATCCTGCACCAGCGCAGGGGTTATACATATCGCGCCGCACTTGGTAAAAATTCCCTCGAACCAGTCCCATATATAGCCATTATGTGGCGCCCCTGCAACCGTCCAGTTCCGACGGAAATCGTCCACTGTGAGGCCGTCGTCAAGACATTCCTGCATCGTGCGGCTGCCGTAAGGCGCCCCGGGGCCGATGAAGCGGATCTGCCACTCCGGCGTAATCACCAGTTCCGGATGGTCCCTCAGGAACTCCACCTGCATATCCATCGGCAAGATGGCGTCCGCGTGAGCGTGGAGATCGGCCCCCTTGGGCATTTTTTCCAGGAAATTGTAGAGAGGTGTGTCGTAAATGGCGGTATCGCGCAGAAGATCGAAGGAAGTGCCGAACTGCGCTCGGAAATCGGACTTCAGTTGCTCAAATTTCTGGCTCAGCATTCCCATTCCGCTGGTAGCGGCGGGCTGGAGGGGATGATCTAAACGGGACATTGCACTACGGGTTTGTAATGCACGCAAAGATAAGGAAAAAATCCCAGACTCAAAAAACAATCACTTGGGAATTCCGTCGAAAATCGCTAACTTGCAACGTTCTTTTAAAGATTCGATACAAATGAAAAAACTGCTTCTCATTCTCCTGGCGGCACTGGCCACCCTTCTGGTTGTTTCCTGCGCAAAAATCATTCAACCGAACAATCTCGGTGACGAACCCTTTGTCGATATGGGTCTCAGCGTCAAATGGGCCTCGTGCAACGCTGGAGCGGACGCACCCCAGCAGGCCGGAGATTATTATTACTTTTCCGACTTGCACAAGGTGAAAGCCCCTACTAAAGAGCAGATGGAAGAACTGCTTGACAACTGTACTCGAAAGTTGGCTAAACTGGGAGGAGTCAAGGGTATCCTCCTCACCAGCAAAATTACGGGCAATTCCATTTTCCTTCCCGTTGTCGGATGGTACTGGAAGGATGACCCGGAGCTCACGGGTACGGTGGAGTCTCGCTATTGGACCTCGACGTCCGTCGATGAATCCCTGTCAAACTTTCTATACATCGACATAACCGCATCTAAAAAAGAACACCCCGGCGGTCTCCGGATGGAAGTCCAGAAACAAAAGAAGGAGTATAAATGTCCCGTCCGCCCGGTGCAGTAATCAGGCTTCTTTCTTCTCTTCCTTTTTTGCCTTAAGGTCCTGGATCTTGTCCTTGGCCTTGTCGGCGAGGGCGGCGCCCTTAGCCTTTACACCCTCAAAGGCTTCCTTGGCCTTAGGGGCGGCTTTGTCGTAGATATCCTTGGCTTTGTCTTTGGCCTTGCCGGCGGCATACTTGATTTTCTCGTCGAGGGTTACTTTGCCGTCGCCGTTGAGATCGCGGGGATCCTTGATTGCATCTTCTGCCATAATATCAGGTTTTAGAGGTTAATCCATCTTTCCGGAGCGACTTCGGTTCTGCCAACCGGCCTCGCTCTTGGTGCGGGTATAGAAGATAACGATGTCGGCATCCGACTTGGAGCTCGTGAAGTATATCTTCTTCCGGGCATCACTCGAAGAACTGACAAAAAACCAGAGTCCGTTGTTGCCGTAGGCATCGCTCTTGGTGTCGCACTTGTACACCACAAGATCGGCCTCACTCTTGGTCGTGGTTACATAAGCTTTTACGTTGGCATCACTGCTGGAGCTGGTGACATACACAGCCTGGGCTTTTGCGACACCGGCTCCGACGAGGAGCAGAGCAAATAAAATCAGTAACTTTTTCATAGCAAATCGTTTTTGTCAACTGTTGCGAATATACGAAGATTTCCAAACAATTACAAACACTGCCCTCAAAAGCGATGGTTTTCCCCGCGAAATGCCGTATATTTGCGGGAGATGCGAAGGATTGCCTTCATACTGTGCCTGCTGGTAACGTGGCCGTTATGGGCCACGGAAGGGCGCTTTGTGAATTATTCCAGCGCAGACGGCCTCCCATCCAATACCGTCTATGCCATCACGCAGGACGAGGAGGGATTCCTGTGGATCGGGACTCGGGGCGGCCTATGCCGCTACGACGGCGCCCGCTTCACCGTCTGGAAGGAGTATGGCCGCGTCACCTCGCTGACCGTGGACAAGGAAGACCGGCTGTGGGTAGGAACGACCGAAGGAGTATTTCTTCGTTACCCCGGGCCGTCTCACCATCATCCCGAACCGTCTCACCGTCATCCCGGACTTGATCCGGGATCTATAACCGGCCCCTCCGGCCCGATCCGAGCGCTGCGGGCAGACTCCGACGGATACGTATGGGCGACTGTGGGTGACACTCTGCTCCTCAAACTCGGGTTCGCCCCCCAGGAAGGCATCCAGGAGGTGGCTCGTGCCCGCTACGACAAGCGCTACAACGAAGGGGACTATCCGTATTTCCAGATTTACGAAGATACGAAGGGCTGGCTATGGCTCGGCGGCCGTATCGTCCGCTGCCAGTACATCAGCGACCGGGATCATCCGGATCCGCAGTACTATTTCGAGGAACGGGGCGTTATGGGCAGTTATGCGGAAGCGGATGGGGTCCTTTATGCTTTCTGCGACGCGACGAATGAACTCCTCTCGTTCAATGGCCCGAAATATACCTCCCTGGGGCATCTTCCCATCGCGCACGCCAGCCTGCTGACCGACCATCTGGGCCGGCTGTGGGCGGCGGGATCTTACGGGCTGGGGCTGGTGGACATGACGCATCCCGAAGCGACGACCGTTTTTTCTCACAAGGCCGATGACCCTTCTTCCCTCGCCTCCTCCGAGCTGTATTGCATTTTCGAGGACCGCCAGGGCAATCTCTGGATCGGGGGCAACAACGGTCTCTCGGTCCTCTGTCCGGCGTTGCAGCGGGTCCACGCGGTGGATGCACCGTCCCGGCAGATTACGGCGCTGATGCAGGACCGGAAGGGACGACTCTGGGTTGGGACAGCAGATAAAGGGACGTATGATGGGGCGCGCAAAATAACAGAAGCCTCGCCGGTGTCTTGCTTGTATCAGGACAAAGCGGGCGCCGTGTATTTAGGCCTGTGGAACAATACGGGCTTTGATATCTGGAAGGACGGGAAGGTCAGCCACGGCGTGGTTAGCGGCCCGATTCCCAAAGAGCAGGCGATCGCTGCCTCTGGAGACCGCCGCTCATCCAACTGGATTTCCGACTTTCTCGAGGATTCCCGAGGGCGGTTTTGGGTTGTGACCTGGGAGGGCGTGGGCCTGAATGAATGGGACCGGGAAACCAGACGGACACTCCCGCCCGGATGGCTCAGTCCGTACTACCAGCTGACGCCCCAGGTGGATTCTAACATTTACCTGAGTTCCCGCCTCGGCAGCCGCCTCATCGAGGATGCCGTGGGCAATCTGGTCTTCGGCACCACGGAAGTCGGATTGAATATCATCGATAAAGATACAGGCCTTGTCACCAAGTATTACCGGGACAACTCCACCATTCCGGACAATTACGTGACGGATCTCTGCCTGGCCCCGGACGGCACCATCTGGGCTGCCACCCGCGGCGGGCTGTGGAGTCCATCAGGCGGACATTATCTCGATGGGATGCTGGTGCAATCGGTAGAGGCCGATGCCGCCGGCCGCCTCTGGGCCGGCACGGAGGAAGGACTTTATTTCGTGGACACTGACGGCAGCATCGGCCGGGCGGGGAAGGGACTCGGACTTCCCTCCGATATCTACGGCGAGAAGGTCTCTTGTCCACTCGCCGACGGTTCCCTGGCCTTTGGCGGATCCGCCGGCGCCGCGGTCTTCCACCCCGACAGCCTGCTGATGGGGGCCCAGTCGCAGCCGGGTCTTCTCTTGGGAACCTTCGAGGCCGACGGCACCGCCCTGCAATTCGCCTTCTCTTGCCGGAATCTGCCCCATACCCCGCTTCTGAAGTACCGCTATCGCATCCCGGGGGTTGACAAAGATTGGATTCCGGCAGAATATCCCCTGCTACAGGGCCGCTACAACGGCCTTGCTCCCGGACGGTATACCCTTGAGATCCAGTGTACGGATTTGTTCGGCCGCTGGCAGGACGATACACTGATTCGGACTTTCCGCGTGCGGCCGCCACTCCTCCTACGTTGGCCTTTCCTGCTGCTGTACCTGCTGCTTCTTGGTGGCGCGACCTGGCTGCTGATCCGCTTCCGGGACAACCGCCTGCGAACCAAGGTCCTTCAGGAAGAACTGGATACCCGTAATCGCTTCTTCAGCATCATCTCCCACGACCTCCGCAACCCGGTAACGGGGATGCGCAACCTCGCCGCTTCGCTGGAATCGGCCCCGGACGAGAGACTCCGCGAAGGGGTCCACACCCTTAACGTTGCGGCTACACGCACGTCAGATATGCTGGAGAACCTCCTGATGTGGTCCGTGAGCCAGAAAGGCGTCCTGCAGCCGGTGCTGCGGGAAGTCCCGTTCTCCCGGCTTGTCGCCGCAGCCGTCGGGACGATGGACGTGACAACAGATTTCCCCGAAGGGCTCACCCTGCTCACCGACCGTCAGATGCTCACCACCTGCCTCCGCAACCTGCTGGACAATGCCGTTAAATATTCGCCGAAGGCGGGCACCGTGCGCCTGACGGCCGACTCCGGCCGGATCGTCGTCAGCGACAAAGGCCCCGGCATGGATCCGGAAACGCTGCAGAAACTCTCCCGTCCCGGGCATCTGGGGCTTCTGATCACCCGCGAACTGCTGGACAAGCTGGGAGCCTCGCTCTCGGCCCGGAACCTCCCCGAGGGAGGCTGTGAAATCACCATACACTTACCCCATTATGATTAATGTACTGCTTGTAGAAGACTCAACCGTATTTGCAATGGGCCTCCAAATGGCCCTGGAAGGAAATCCGGAGTTAACCGTGCTGCAACACGTCACCACGTCCGGTGCAGCCGTGGCCTTTTTGAATGCCCACCCGGAAGTGAATGTCGCTGTCGTGGATATCACGCTGGAGCAGCAGACCGACGGACTTACCCTGCTCGGCATCCTTCGGGAAGCCTTCCCCGGCGTGTCCGCCCTGGTGCTGTCGCATTACAAGATTCCGGCTTATATCATCCAGTCCATCACGTATGGGGCAAGGGGATATCTGGCAAAAGATTCCGCCCCGGCGGAAATCGCCAAGGCCATTCTGGCCGCCTCTGCGGGAGACAGCATCTTCTTCGGGGAAACGCTTCCTGTCCGGAAGGTGACCCGCATCTTCGGCGGAAAGGATAATCTCCAGGCCCGCCGGCCGCAGAATCTCTCCCCCAAGGAACTCGAGGTGCTGCAACTCGTCACTTCCGGCTACAGCAATTCTCAGATTGCCACAGCCCTCGACGTCGCCACCACCACCATCGACAGTTACAAGGAACGCATCAAAGGAAAATTCGGCTTCGACTCCCTCGTGGAGTGTGTCGCCCACGCCGTCGCCACCGATCTGGTCAAAGCCCATTAGGGCCGCTATTCCCACTCAATCGTTGCCGGGGGTTTGGAGGAAATATCATATACAACGCGATTGACGCCCTTTACGCCCCGGATAATGGCGTCAGACACCTCCGCAAGGAAATCGTAGGGGAGCCGCGCCCACTCGGCGGTCATCCCGTCCACAGAAGTGACAGCACGCAGGGCCACGGTACTCTCGTAAGTCCGGTAATCCCCCATCACGCCGACGCTTCGCACGGGCAGCAGCATTGCACCGGCCTGCCAGATCTTGTCGTACAAATGGTGACGGCGGAGTGCTTCCGTGAAGATGGCGTCCGCTTCCTGCAGGATAGCCACCCGATCGGCCGTGACCTCTCCCAAGACGCGGATGCCAAGGCCAGGACCCGGGAAGGGATGCCGGCCAAGAATGGCGGGATCGAGCCCGAGCGCCTTTCCAACACGGCGCACCTCATCCTTGAAAAGCAGCCGTAGCGGCTCAACCACCTTCAGTTTCATATCTTTCGGGAGACCGCCTACGTTGTGATGACTCTTGATGGTCACAGAACCGGGCACCGCCGCGCTCTCGATCACATCGGGATAGATGGTGCCCTGAGCGAGCCAGCGCACGTCCTCAATCTGTTCAGCCTCGGCATTAAAAACCTCGACGAAATCCCGGCCGATGATCTTCCGCTTCTGCTCCGGATCGGTCACGCCCTTGAGGTCGCCGAGGAAACGGTCCGCCGCCCGGACACCCCTGACGTTCAGACCCATCCCCCGGTAGGAGGCCAGGACGGAGGTGAATTCATCCTTGCGGAGAAGGCCGCTGTCGACGAAGATGCAGTGGAGCTGCGGGCCGATTGCCTTGTGCAGCAAAAGGGCCGATACGGAAGAATCCACGCCGCCGGAAAGGCCGAGAACGACCTTGTCGGAGCCAATCTGTTCCTTCAGGGCCGCGACCGTGGACTCGATGAAACTGTCCGGCGTCCAGGAGCCTGCGCAGCCGCATATATCCAGCACAAAATTCCGGAGCACCTGCACACCGTATTCGCAATGATGCACCTCGGCGTGGAACTGGATACCCCAGACGGGCCGTCCATCCACCCGAAAAGCGGCATTCTCGACCGTTTCGGTCGAAGCAATTGCCCTATAGCCATCCGGCAAAGCCGTGATGGAATCCCCGTGGCTCATCCAGACCTGGCTCAACACGGGGACCCCTTTGAGGAGGGGATCCTCCGGATCCTTTACAGAGAGCTTCGCTCGTCCGTATTCCCGCGTACCGGAAGCGGAAACGGTCCCTCCCTGGCTCCAGGCCAGCCACTGCGCCCCATAGCAGATGCCCAGTAGTGGCATCCCGGCCGGAATGGCATCCAGCGCGGGGCGCGGCGAATCCGGCTCCCCGACGCTTGCAGGGCTCCCGGAAAGAATTACCCCCTTGATATCGGGGGTAATCGGGGGAATATGGTTATAAGGGACGATGTCACAGTAAACGCTCATCTCACGGACTCTCCGTGCGATGAGCATCGTATACTGCGACCCGAAGTCGAGGATGAGAATGCGTTCCATCAATACATCAAGTACTTTTTACTGTTGTTGCGCCAGCCGGCGTCACTCTTGTAATCACAGAAGAAAATGACCAGATCGGCGTCGGACTTGTAGTCGCAGAAGAAAATTTTCTTCTTTGCGTCGCTTTTGTAAGAGACAAAATGCCAGAGGCCCTTGTTGTCTTGCGCATCGGACTTATAGGCGCATTTGTACACGACAAGATCAGCGTCGCTCTTGTAGTTGGTAACAAAGACTTTGACGTCGGCGTCACTCTTATATTGCACGGAAAAAACCGTCTGCGCCGAAGCCGCAAGGGTGCCGGCGAGCGCAAGAATCAGGATGAGGATGAACTTTTTCATGGCGCGAGAATTTTTACGGTTTTATTTGCAAATTTTATACCGATAGAATTCGTGAACCAGACTCCGGTAGCCGAGGGCTTTGAGGTCTGCGTAACGGGTGCGGTAATTAACCTTGGCGTGACGACCGGTGACAATGTAGCGGGCATACTGCTGGAAATACCGGTCGATCTCCCGCAGGCCCTCCACCCGATTGATGACCGGGAAGAACCAGCGCGACCAGGACAGGGCCTCGGGGTCGTCTCCTTCGAAGAACTTGTTGTTGAAAGTCCGGATGAATCCCTTCATCGCCTGCTCCGGCGTCTTCCCCTTGCGGACCCGCCAGCGGACGAGCGCCCTTGCCGCCCGGCGGATTTTCCCCTTCATCTTGTCCCGGGTCGCCCGTGAAATATCGATAGCATTGCCCAGGCATTGGAAGCCCAGGAATTCGAAAGGCTCGTCCGGGGCATAGATATGTTCTTTCTCCGGATTGATTTCCAGACGGTATTTTTCTAGGAAGGCAAGAAGAGTCGCTTTGTGGATCTCCAGCGTCTCGCGGTCGGGGGCGAAGAGGATGATGTCGTCGGAATAGCGGGCATACAGAACGCCGGCATCGGCAAAATGACGGTCCACCTCCTTCAGATACACGTCCGCCAGGAAGGGGGCCGTCGGCGTACCGGCCATAATGCCCCGCTGTCCCCGGATCACTTCCCCGTCCACAATCGCCCGGTCGTCCGACAGCATCCGCTCGAAAAAGGCATAGAGCGGCGGATCGTCGGCGAGAAGGTCTTTCAGAATGGGCAGGAGAATGGGAACGGAGATCGAATTGAAGTAGTCGTGGATGTCCAGCTTATAAGCCCAGACGGGACAGCCGCGAAGGGCCTTCCGGAGGCGGAAAATGGCGTCGCTGGCCCGCAGGCCGCGCCGGAAAGAGTAGCAATTGGGCGAAAAGCGGTCGTCATATCGGTAAAGAAGATAGGAGATGAGCTTGAGCACCCGGGTCTCATCCGGCGGATAACTATAGACGGTGCGTTTCTTACCGGTACCCATCTTATTGACCCGCTTGCATTCGGGGATCCCAAGCGATTCCCCCCGCATCAGCGCCTCTGCCACCGGGAGGTATTGCTCCTCCGCAACATAACGGTCGGCATCTTCGAACACCCGCCAGGTAAAGCGCCCCTTAACAAGGCGATGCGCGAGGAAATCTTCCCACACTGCCTGATCGGCGAGTTGTCCGATGATGCCGTCCATAGCGAAAAAAAAAGAAAAAGGGGAAGGATTTTGAATCGGCAAAATTGCCGATCACGGGACGGGTACATTGTCCGGCTGCCTGCAAGCCATCAGGATGACAATGCTGCGTCCTTCGCAGGCGCGGCCCGGGGCCGCATCCCCTTTTTCTGGAAAATTAACCGAGATACCTGTGAAGACGGCCAATCACATAGCCGCGCTCGTTGGGCATCTGCGTGTAGAAGTTGATATAAGGGATATTCAACTTCTTGGCAAACATCCGGGCCACCAGATACTTAACGTTGGAGTCATGGCTATGGCCGGAACCAAGCATAACGACCCCTTTCGGCGTCAGGCCCTGGTAGAGGACGAAGGTATAGGGCTGCCCCCATTCGGCGCGATACACCTGGCGCGGACGGGTCTTGTAGAGCTTGAATTCATCGGAAGCATAACCGGCAAGCTCCGTCACGGGCACATCCTCGCGGATGGTATAATTGTAGCACTCCGCCTGCAGAATCTCCCGGAAATACGCCCGCCACTCGGCAGCAGACTTCTCCCGCACAGGGGCGCTATACGCCTGATTGGTACGGGTCGTCGTGGTCGTAGAAGGCCTGGGGTTATTGGATGCAGGAGTCCCGGTCGCACCGCCGGTAGCATTGTTAATCTGCTTCTGAATGGCATCGGCCAGCTGGTCGCCAAGCACCTTGCCCAAAATAGATGATAAAAGTCCCATATTCGTAAGGTTTTAGGATGCTAAATTACGAATTATTTCCGAAAAGCAAAAATCCGGGGGGAAACCGCACGATCCTGCCTGAATTTGGTGTTTTTATTTCGTAACTTTGCTGCACAAAACAGGAATAACGATTGCAAAAAACATGATTGGGAGCTATGACTGATTTCGCAGCAATAGACTTCGAGACGGCCAACGAGCAGCCGTGCAGCGTGTGCAGCGTCGGGGTAGTTATCGTACGGAACGGGCAGGTTGTGGACCGGTTCTACAGCCTCATCCACCCCGAGCCGGAGTACTACCAGTGGTTCTGCCAGCGGGTGCACGGGCTCTCAGAGGAGGATACGGATGAAGCGCCCCTCTTCCCGGAGGTCTGGTCACAGATTGAGCCGCTTATCAAAGGACTCCCCCTCGTTGCGCACAACGCGCGATTCGACGAGGGATGCCTGAAGGCCGTCCACCAGGTCTACCGGATGGACTACCCGGACTATGTCTTCCACGACACCCTCGCCGCCTCGCGACAGCATTTCGGCTGCCTGCTTCCCAACCACCAGCTCCAGACGGTCTCCGCCGCCTGCGGCTACGACCTCACCCGCCACCACCACGCCCTCGCCGACGCGGAGGCCTGCGCGGCAATAGCG
>JAEEGL014667770.1_pt1 | contig 12805 bp, 9 predicted proteins | sample 9134231 | NCBI WGS metagenome assembly JAEEGL01 (sample SAMN16246548, study PRJNA631951) | gut metagenome | biome: gut microbiome; feature: rumen; material: fiber-attached | host: Bos | place: Iran: Karaj | collected 2018-10
GCAGTTGACGCGGATCCCGTTTTTGCCGTAGCGGCCGGCCATGTATTTCGTCAGGCCGATCATGGCCCATTTTTCGGTCGTATAGTTGACCTCCTGATCGCCCCATCCCTCGGGATAAAACGGGAAGTGCGGGCTGTCAAGACCGCGCATCGAGCTGATATTGATGATACTTCCGCCACCCTGTTCGATCATGTACGGGATCACGGCCTGCGAAAGAAGGATCTGACCGTTCAGATTGGTGTTGACCGAATTCTGAAGTTTTTCTCTTGTAGCTTCTGAAAGCGGCGTGAGATTGCTCCGGTCGACGGCGTTGTTGACCAAAACATCGATACGACCGTATCGCCCGACAACCGTTTCGACGAGTCTTCGAATCGAATCGTCATCGGACAGATCGAGCGGCAGTCCCAGCGCCTCGTATCCCTTGTCACGCAGCGTTCCGGCGAATGCCTCGCATTTTTCGGCGTTCCGGGAGGCGACGATAACTGTGGCGCCCATTTCGCAGAGGCCCTCGGAGATCCCGGCGCCGTAGAGTCCCCGTCCGCCGGTAACGATCGCAATTCGGCCGGATAAATCAAATAATTCTTTTACATTTTTCATATAATCTTCTCCCTATCAATTCGGTCTGTTTTCTGCAGGCTATCATAAACATTCTATCATATTCAACAATCAAAAGAAAGCCATAATGAAACGTTTCAGAAAAACATCGGCACGATGTTACCATTGTGTGGAGAACGGAACTTTCTCCCACCGCAATGGAGGCGCGCGCCACATTAAAACGCCGGGACGATACTAAGGCGTTTTTTAATACGCCAACATGGATTCAAATCGGTGTTATTCTAATTTTCCCGCGTGCTGTCGCGAATGATAAGAGACGACGGGATTTTGTAGGTTGCCGGAACGTGTCCGGAGTTCTTCTGGTAATCTTCCATCAGTTCAAAAGCTTTTTTTGCAATTTCGGAATACCTGTAAGCCATCGTCGTTATTGTGGGTGATACCGCCGCTGTTATCGACAAATTGTCAAACCCAACAATTTTAACGTCACGCGGAATTGGATCTAAGATCTTGTGTTCCGCGGCAAATGATTTAACGCATCGACTTGCCTCGACAGCAAGCATATCGTGATGGCAGAAAATTCCTAAAGGGTATATTGACTTATCATTCAGCGCGCGGTATAATAAAGTAGTAATAAACGTTTTGACATGTGACGAATCGATCGATCCGCCGGAATTTGGAATAATACCGATATGCTCGGGCAAAAGAATGAAACCGTTTTCTTGGAGGTAATTGTAATATCCGTCAAATCTCTGATCGTTGTCGGCGCAGTCGTCAATCCCGAGATACGAAAATGACCGGCATCCTCTTGCAATAAGGTGCGCCGCCGCCTGATTTCCCGATATATAGTTGTCCACCACGACCGCGTCAGCATTCGGAAGACTGACGTCTTCGGCCATGGTAACGATCGGAATGGGACAACGTGAGAAAAAGCGCTGCTGCGTTAAAGAAAGGGAAAGGCAATTGAAAATACCGCGGCAGCCGAGATCAACAAACATATTCAATATGTTGCGCTCGTTTTTTTGTATTCCTTCGCCGTCAGAAACAATAAGCTGAGCGTTCTTTTTATGGATGACGGTCTGCAGATTTTTCACAATGGAGGAGAAGAAAGGATTGCTGATGTTTTTGACTATTACCCCGTATATCGGCTTTTGTCTTTGAAGCAGCTGGCTGTGATATGGGGTCCCTTTTTTGCAGAATCCGGTGCAAACGTAATAATGCTTCCCGCTAATACGGATGAGACCTTCCTCCCTCAGATAGCAGAAAACCGAAATTGCGTCCCGCGAGGAACACTGGAATTTCTTGGAAAAATCGCGGACCGCAACAAATCTGCTTCCGGATATTCCGTATTTTCCCGCAATGATTTCTTTTTTTAACGTTTCTTTCAGTTCGTCCGTACGAATCATTTCGTTTTCCTTCAACAAAACAGTTTACGATGTTCTAATTTTCATTTTTTTATATATTATATCATATTTTCTTTATCAAAACAATCCGTTTGCCCCCTTTTTTGGTAACATAATTAATTTGTTTTCGAATATTTCTCTTTCCCCTATTTTTTTTTTGCCAAAGTTTGTGGTATAATTAAAAAAAACTTGTTCTGCCTGTCAATTTTCAGGTTTTAAATCAACTGTCTGTCTCTCAAAGGATCAAAAATGAAAGCTGTTGTTAATGCAACGATTGTTATGCAAGATCACCTTATTCCAAGCGGGACTGTCGTTATTGACAATGGATATATCGCTGCATTCGGAAATAATATTAACACTTCCGGAATGGAAATTACAGACGCGAAAGGCGCGTACCTCGGTCCGGGCCTTGTTGAAATACACACGCATTCCGACGGAGAAACCTTTTTTTACGAAAATCCGGTCAAAGCAGCCTCCGTTCTGCTGTCGCACGGTGTAACGAGCGTTCTTCCGGCGCTTTATTTCAACGTTAACGGAGAAACTCTTATCGGCCAGGCAAAGACGATACGCGATTCTGTTTCGGAAGCGCCAAACATAGTCGGTTTATATATGGAAGCACCGTATATGAATCCGAAATTCGGCTGCAACCGCGAAAACAATCCGTGGAGATTTCCCATCAGACGCGAGGATTATATGCCACTTGTTGAAGCCGTTAAAGGCTTTGCCAAAGTCTGGGTCGTGGCGCCGGAGCGAGACGGGATACTCGGATTTGTGAAGGACGTCAAAAAAGCCGATCCTGCCTCAATCTTTTCCGTCGGTCACAGCGAGGCGGAGCCGGAACAGATAGAAGCGCTTATTCCATACGGGCTGAAGCTTGCCACGCATCACACGAACGCGACCGGGACACTTCAAAAATATCCCGAATGCCGGTCTGCGTGCGTTGATGAAACAGCACTTTACAACGATTCGATTTACACCGAGCTTATTTGCGATAAGGTCGGAATTCACGTATCGCCTTATATGCTTCGCCTTGTCAGAAAGATAAAGGGTGATGATCGCATTATTCTGATTTCGGACGCGTTTGTCGATCACGGCCCGGTCCCGTCCGATAAAATATATGAAGGAGCGGACGATATCAATTTCGATTTTTCGGGAGAGATTTCGGGCTCAAAAATGATTCTTGACGGACCGTGCCGCAATATGATGGTGCATACCGGTGCCTCCATCTGCCAGGTATTCAGGTACGCGTCTTATAACCCGGCACAAATGCTTTCACTTACCGACCGGGGCGAAATAGCAGTCGGGAAAAAAGCGGATATGATTCTTACCGACGCTGATTTTAACGTAAAATCCGTTTTTTTGAACGGAGAACCGGTCAGGTAATATCATAAATATAATATTATATCATACAAGGAGTTCCAATGAAAGATTTTATTACAGATCCGGCAACGAAATTTGATTTTCAGCCCTCGGAATTTGTCCCGTTCAAGGATAGAAAGGTTTGTGAATACGTGCGCGGTTTATCGGGCAAGGATCTCGAAAAGCGCGAGCCATGGTGGCATCCGGAATTCAATGTTAAGGTGATGATGAATCCGCACCCTGTGCTCATCGCCACTCTGTTTTCACGCTTGAAGGCCGCGTCAGAAGTTGGAAAAAAGTTTACAATGATACTTGGCAACCCGGAGCCCGAAACATATATTCCTCTTGCCCAGCTTATTAACTATTTTGGCGTGGACTGTTCGAAGGTCCATATAGTCGCAGAGGACGAATGGGCGGATCAGGACGGAAATATCGCGCCTATAACATATGAGGCGGGTTTTGCCCATTCCATGTTAAAGTATCTTTATTATCAGATAGACGAGAAGCTGCGCATGCCTGCGGAGAACGTGCATTACCCCACGAACGCCAATATAAACGATTACTCTAAAATCATTGACGATATTACCGACGGGACCGGAGCCGATATCGCTTCCACATCTCCGGGATGGACCGGTCATATGGCTTTTGTGGATCCGATCCCCGAGTTTATCGGCAACGGAGACATAGACGAATGGCTCAGTCAGCCGGCGCAGATAGTTAAGTTGCACCCTATGACGATAATGCAGAACTCGCTGAACGGCACCTTCGGTCAGTCCGGCGACATCGCCAACGTGCCGCCCTGTGCCGCGACAATCGGCCCGCGTGACGTACTTGCCGCCAAGGAGCGCATTGAAGTTCACGCGCTTGTCACCTGTGGCACATTCTCGTCGTGGCAGAGAATGACAAGCAGGCTCTGTACGCACGGCCCTGTTACTCCTTATTTGCCGAGCTCCATGCTCCAGACCAAAAAAACGCAGGTCTACATAAGCGAAGAACTGGCTTCTCCGTTTGAGTGCTGGGAAAAGGTCGGATACTGAAGCGGTCCGTAATGGTATTTCTTGGCATTGACGTTGGCACAACGTCTCTGAAAGCCGCAGCGTTTGACGAATCAGGGAAGCGTCTCGCGTTCTTTCGTGAGGATTACGCGATGAATACGAATCCGGCAAACGGCTTTGTTGAATGCGATCCTAAACTATATACGACATCTTGCGGGAAAGCGATCGAAACGATCAAAAAACAATGCGGCAACATTGACGCATTATCGATCGATACGCAAGGCGAAACCCTTATCCTTGCAGACGCTGCCGGGAATCCTCTGTACCCCGCCGTGGTATGGCTTGACAACCGCGCAACCAGGGAAGCGAATGAGATTGGCGAGGCGTTCGGCAACCGACGCGTTTATGAAGTTACGGGTCAGCCTGAGATTACCGCCGGTTGGCCTGCAGCCAAACTTCTCTGGTTCCAGAGAACCAGGCCTGACGTCTGGATGCGGACGCGCAGAATTTTCCTGCTTGAAGATTATCTTATTTTCCATTTGACTGGAATGTTTGTAACCGAGCCTACCATCCAGTCCTCCACTCTCTATTTCGACGCGGTAAACCGTACGTGGTGGCGGGATATGCTGGATTATCTCGGTGTAGACCGTTCTATGCTCCCGGCGCTGTGCAGGACAGCCGAAACCGTAGGCTGTTATCGCGGGATCCCGGTCGTGACCGGCGCCCTCGATCAAATCGCCGGGACGATAGGCGCCGGCGTCACCGATACGCGGCACGTCAGCGAAATGACCGGTACAATCATGGCGATCTGCGTCATGACCGATAAGATGCCGGCCTTCCGCGAGGGCTCGGTGATGCCCTGCCATCTGCACGCATGGGAAAACAAGTACTGTCTGATCCTCTGGTCATCTACCGCGGGCATGGCTCTCAAATGGTTCCGCGATCAGTTTGCCGAAAACTTCTCCTTTGCCGAGCTGGACAAACTGGCAGGGAAGGTGCCTCCCGGATGTGACGGCATGACCATGGTCCCGCACCTTTGCGGTTCGGCGATGCCGAAGTATAATCCCAGCGCCACGGCCTCCTTCAGCGGAATCACCCTGTCGCACACCCGCGCACACTTTGCCCGGTCGATCCTGGAGGCGGTCGCCTTCACCCTCAAAGAAAATCTCGATCACGTCGGCGTGGATCCCGGATGCGAGATCCGTATAACCGGCGGCGGTGCCTCAAGTCCGCTCTGGGCACAGATCAAGGCTGACGTCACGAGGCGGACTCTCTGTACAGTCAGCGAAAGCGAGACGGCCTGTCTCGGAAGCGCGATTCTCGCCTCCGCCGGCGTCGGCGCGTTTTCCTCGATCGAAGAGGCGGCCTCCCGGTTCGTGACCGTAAAAACCGCCTACCGTCCCGGGAACGCCGATTACCGTGAAGCGTACGAGCGCTTCCGGAAGACCGACGCGATTCTCAACCCTAATGGGCGATCCTGACCGTCCGGAATCCGGTACGGGATCAAAAAAGCAGGAAAAGGGAAGCTTGCCCTCATTGAAACCAGCGCGTTTCGGAAGCAGCTCGAACGGCCGCCGTTCCGCGGCGGAGCAAAGTCCCTTTTCCCTAAACGTGATAGTTACGGCAAGACTGCACTCTTGACGACTATATAACTCCTATTTTGTTTTTAATTTTTTAGAAAGGAAACGATTATGAAAAAAATCATTTGCACTCTCGCAGCTGTTTGCATGGTGGCAGCGCTGCTTGTCTCGACGGTCTCGGCGACTAACGTCACTATCGTCGGACAGCAGGATATGGAATCCCTGGAAGTCGGAACTCCAAATGCGTTCGGCCTGGAGCGGCACGGCACCAGCGTAATCGCTGAGGAGAACGGCAATAAGTATTACGACCTGGAGCAGCCTGCTGTTGATGGTGAGTCGTATCTTGATTTCGCCATTCCGGAAGATAAAGCAATCCATGACAAGGCATATCTTGCGTGGGACGTTTATCTTGCCGACACGAACGCCAAGGGCCTTTATTTTGCAAGTTCTACCGACGTCGGTTCGAACTACACCTATTATCGATACTGCTGGATCGAGGGCGATAAGCTTTTCAACTTTGAAAAGACGGAATCGGTCGATATCAGCACCGGCACGTGGCACACCATTGAAGTCTACTTTGACCTTGCGAACGAAACGGCATACGTGTATCTGGACGGCGTGAAGGCCTTTGAGGAGGACCCGTATGACGCTAATACAAGCGTCGGATCCGAAAGGTATGCATATATCTATCATTCGCGCATGCATCTGCGCGCCACACTCAGCGCTATATCGAATCTCAGGTTCGATAATATTAAAATCGGCTCGTATGACGAGCTTCCCTCCGGGCAGGTCAGCCCCGGCACCGCTGATCACATCGCCGTCGCCGTATTTACGGCGGCTGTTGCGGCTGCCGGCGTCTTTTTCGCTTACAAAAAGCGTCACGCCCGTTAAACGACCCTGCTAACTGCCGTCGTCGAGGTGCAGCCCGACGACGGCGCTTCTAACAACTCCCGTTTTCTTACATGACAGTCCGGCCCGCCGCCATCGCCGCAGACCGGACCCGCATCAGTTCCCGAAAATCCCGCAGAAAACGACCCTGACAGCGATAATTCAACCGCACCGGACGATTTAACAGATACCGTCTGTTCTAATAAACAAATATGAAAAAACACAAAATTAAATACGGCGTTCCGGCTCTGATTCTGACGGCGATTATGACAATTACGCTGTCGGCCTGCAGCCGGTATAATCCCGACGCGGGCAGCACGGCCGACGGGTCGGATCACAAAAAAACGGAATCCGGTTCTGAACTCGCGACCGAACCCGACACCGGTACGGTGCAGGCCCGCGAAAAACTGAATCAGTTCACCGTCACGCTGGGGGAACCGCGCGTCGTCGTTCAGGGCCCGTCGGTAAACAAGGTCGGATGGGGACCGTATCAGTTCCCGGCGCTGGCTAAGCTGAACAACGGGATGATCGTGTGTTCCTTCAGCAACCGTCCCGACTCCAACGTTACGTACGTCTTTGAAAGCGACATCCCGAACAACTACGTATCCCTCGATAACGGCGAGACGTGGACGGTGGTTGATAACATCAATGATCTGCTTCAGTACTGGCCCGAGCAGCTGAACTTTACCGGGGCCCAAAACGCCTATACGGACGATTGGCTGACCTGGGATTGGCTCAAGCCGGTCTATCAGTCGAAAGACGGGAAAAACCGGTTGTATTACGCCTTAAAACTGCAGGCGTTTAACGTATTCGGTCAGACCTGTCCGTGTTATTCCTTCGACGGAAACGGAAATCAAAAGCAGTGGACCGCCGATTTTATTTGGAATTACATGCCCGCCGTCGTGGAAGATGGCCTGATCACGCCGTTCTGTACCCTGGCGAGCGCTGCGGGTTCCGAACCGATCCGTACGAATGACGGGAACTGGCATTTCGCCCTGTTTTCCTACGGCTTCAATAACGAAACGGGGCAGGTGGAAAACGGATGGCATTATAATGTCTACGTTTTCAAATCCGAGGACGAGGGCCTGCTTTGGGAATACGAAAGCCAGGTGCTGACGACGGCGGAATACACCGACGCGCTGGAAAAGCCGATCGAGGGCTTCTGCGAGCCATTCATGAACGTGATGCCCGACGGATCGGTCGTCATGCTGATGAGGACCGACGCCGGTTCACCGTCCTATATCACCCGGTCGACCGATAACTGCAAGACCTGGAGCAAGCCGGCCGTGTTCGACGACGTCGGCGTCCTGCCTCAGATGCTGACGCTCGACTGCGGCGTGACGCTAGCTTCCTACGGACGTCCAGGAATTTTTGTGAGAGCCACCGACGATCCGAGCGGACAGATCTGGCAGGACCGGGTGGACGTGGGGATAAAAGGGAAAAAGGGGAACTGGTCGGTGTTTTCCTGCTCCTATACCTCGCTCATCCCGCTCGACAGCCACACCGCCCTGCTGGCGTATTCGGATTTCCAGTATCCCGACGCCGCGGACAAGAACAAGACAGCCAAAACCATTCTGGTCCGGACAGTCACGGTGACGTATCCGGATGAGACGGCGGGAGAAAACCGCTGAACGGCCGGACGAAACGGGAAATGGCCGACACCGGGCAGCCGGACAAACAGAGAAACCAACAAACAAAAATATAATGGAGACAAATCATGAAACACACGAAGAAAATCCTCGCGCTTGTGCTGGCGGCCGTTATGCTGGTCGCTGTGCTCATGGCATGCGCAGACACCCCGAAACCGCCGTCCGGCAAAGAGACGAATGTTCAAACCGGTACCGACGCGGCGACTGACGCGGCGACCGACGTGGTTCCCGATCTGCCGGACGTCACGTTCGAGGGCAGAACGATCACCTCGGCTTCCAGCGAAGGGTGGGAGTTCGTTCTGGAAGACGATCCGGACAACCAGGAAGCGCTGAGCGCGGCCAAGTACCGCGCTGCGTCCAATGTTGAGGAAAAATTCAATGTCAAACTGGCCAGCGGGCTCGTAGTGGGCAACTCCACGGAGCTTGCACCCCGCGTCATCGAATCCGCCATGGCCGGCGATTACGATTACGACTACGTTTTCCCGCACGTAATTTACGGCGTCACGGAAATGATCATCCAGAATTGCCTGACTGATATCAACACGCTGACATACGTGGATATGGAGAAGCCGTGGTGGAACAAGGAAGCCAGTAAACAGCTTGCCCTCCTGGACAAGAGTTATTATGGCTGGTGCGACCTGAGCGTGGACTGTATCGGTATCGTTCTCTACGTCGCGAACAGCGCGCTGCTGAAAGACATCGGATATGAAAAGGATCCCTATCAGTTGGTCTTCGACGGAAACTGGACCTGCGACGAAGTGCTCGCAATCAACGCGCTCGCCTCAAAGGATCTCGACGGCGACGGGGAGTTCACGCCGGAAAACGACCAGTACGGAACACTGCTGATCCCCGGATATACGGCCCATGTGTTTGCCCTCGGACAGCGGCTAACCGAACTGGACGCGGAAGGACTTCCCGAATTTGTGGTCAACACGCCGCACATGTACGACGTTATCGAAAAATTCGCGAAACTGGCGTATGACAACGGCACCTATTTCGAGGACGTCACGAATGCTTCGTTTGCCAACAGCGCGTATTACCGGGTCATGAGTGAAGGTCGCGCTGTGCTCATGAACACGGATATTGGCAGGCACAGTTTAATTCGCGCCCTGGATTTCGATTATATGCTGCTTCCTCTTGCGAAGTACGATGAAAACCAGAAGGATTACATGGAATACGTCGGCACCGGCCTGATCGGCGTCTGCGACACAAACAGAGATATGGCCTGCGCGGATGCCGTCCTGGAAGCGCTGGCCTACGAGTATTACAAGTTTGTCCGTCCGGCGTTCTACGACGTCGTGCTGGATCAGAAAGTCGCGCAGGATGAAAACTCCCAGAAGATGCTTGATCTGATGTTTAAATCCATTGTCTACGACCCTGGCATCAATTATGAGCAGACGCTCACGGCGGATTCGGTGCTGTATAAAACCGCAGTCCTCCGGAAGGGTGATGGCGCATCTTCTTTTATTGCAAAGATCGAACTCACGCTGAATATGCTTGAGAAGCAAATGCACGAAACGCTTTATAACCGATAAATTCTCGGTAAGGACAGCGGGAGAAACATGGAAAAATTAAAAATCGGGCTTCTGCCATTGTATATTAAACTGTATGATGATACAATGCCTGAAAGGAAGCCGATCAACGAAAAGTTCGTTGAGAAGATCACGTCGTATTTCACCGCCCGCGGAGTCGAGGTGGTGAACGTTCCGATCTGCCGGATCGAAGGCGAGTTCCGGGACGCGGTTAGGACGTTTGAGGAGAGCGGCGTGGACGCTATCGTGACGCTGCATCTGGCGTATTCGCCGTCGCTGGAATCGGCGGATGTTCTTGCCGGAACTGATCTTCCGGTTGTTGTGCTTGATACAACTCCATCGCTTGAATGCGCTCCGGATTCCGAGTTTGACGTTATAAGATTCAATCACGGCATTCACGGGGTTCAGGATATGTGCAACCTGCTTCGCAGGAACAAGAAGAAATTCTGTATTGTGGCAGGACATCCTGAAAAGGACGATGTCATCGGGAAAGCTTTGGACGCAGTCAAAGCAGCCAGAATAGCGGGGCGTATGAAGCATGCGAGAATAGGACTTGTCGGTGAGCCGTTCGCGGGCATGGGAGATTTTCAGATCCCTTACGATAAGCTTAAGACTCTTATAGGAATGGACGTCGTTAAGTTCGACATGTCCAAACAGTACAGCATTTCGGTTAAAGAAATCAGAAACGAATATAAAGCCTGCTGTGAAAAATACGATGTCACAATAGATATCGAAAAATTTGCAAGGGTCGAAAGAGTCGGGCTGGGGATCAGACACTGGGTAGGCGCAAACAAACTTACCGGTCTGACGATGAGCTTTTCGGCAGTCAAGGACGGGCAGTTCTTCGACGCGATGCCGTTCTGCGAGGCGTGCAAATCGATGGAGAACGGCGTAGGATACGCGGGCGAGGGCGACGTCCTAACCGCAGCTCTTGTCGGGTCGCTCCTGGGCGTCTATGATAAAACGACGTTCTGCGAAATGTTTTGCGCAGACTGGAAAAACGGCAATATATTCCTCAGCCACATGGGTGAGTTCAATACAAAATGCGCGAAAGTTAAGCCGAGACTTATAACCAAGCCGTTTATTTATTCCGATGTCGGTTATGCGACGTTCCTGAGTTCCCCTATGATGGCGGGGAACGCGGTTACGGTGACGCTGCTGCCGGAGCCTGACGACAAATTTACCGTGCTGTGCGCGAACGTAGAAATGCTCGACGTCCCTGTGGATAACACTTTCTCGGGAACAGTCAACGGCTGGTTCAAACCCGGCATGCCTGTAAGGGATTTTTTGACGGCGTACAGCGAAAACGGAGGGATACATCACCTGTCATTGGCATATGATGCCGATCCCGCGGTCATAGCGATGTTCGCGAAATATATGGGCTGGGGCTTCAAACAGCTCTGCTGAAAAAACGGCAGGAATGAATCCCATCAATAACAAAAAAAGGAGACAAAAACATGGATAAAGTTAGAGTAGGCGTCATCGGCGCCAGAAGAGGAGGCGACCTCATAGACTACTGTCTCACGGCGGAACACGCCGAGGTCGTGGCCATCTGCGAAAAGCGGCAGGACCTGGTCGATGAGTATAGGGCGAAAGCGCCGAACGTGGCCTTCTATCGTGACTATGACGAGTTTCTCTCGCACGACATGGATGCCGTCGTGCTGGCCAACTACGCGACTGAGCACGCCCCCTTCGCGATCAAGGCCATGAACGCCGGCTTCCACGTATACAGCGAGGTGCTTCCCGCCCGGACGCTGAAGCAGGCCGTCGAGCTGGTCGAGGCGGTGGAGAAGACCGGAAAGGTCTACGCCTACGGCGAGAATTACTGCTATATGCGATCACCCTACGAGATGAGGAAGCTCTATCGGGAGGGCAAGATCGGCGAATTCGAATACGGTGAAGGCGAATACTTCCACAACACCGAGAGCGTCTGGCCGCTGATTACCTACGGTGAGCCGAATCACTGGCGGAACCATGTGTTCTCGACATATTACTGCACCCACTCCCTAGGACCGATCATACACATCACCGGGCTCCGTCCCGTATCTGTCATCGGCTTGGAATCCCCCTTCGTCCAGAGACGGGAAAGAGTCGGCTCCCACGCCTCCAACTTCGGTATGGAGATCGTGAAACTTGAAAACGGAGCGATCGTCAAGAGCGGCCACGGCTGTCTGTATAAACATTCGGTCTGGTACAGCATGTACGGCTCGAAGGGCAGGATGGAGAGCGAAAGGCACGATGTCAATGGTTCAGAGGCGAACTATATTTACGTGAACGCCGACGAGTATGAAGGTCAGTATGACGGCGACCACTACGAGCGCTATGAGCCTGAATTCGAAACCGAGTGGGCCAAGACCGGCCACGGCGGCTCTGACGCAGCGATCATGTGGAACTTCATTGAGAAAATCCGCGGAAACGAGAAGGCCGACATCATCGATATCTACGAGGCGATGGATATGTTCCTTCCCGGCATTTTTGCCTACCGCTCCATCATGAACGGCAACCGGATTGAAACAATCCCGAACTTCCGGATCAAGGAAGAACGCGAGCCCTGGCGGAACGACGTTACCTGCACAGATCGGGAGATCGCCGGGGATATGTACGTGCCCCCCTGCTCGTTCGGCTACAAGGAAATCCCAGCCGAGGTGTACGACCGCGTCAGGGAAAAGTTCGAAGAATCGCTTCGCGATCAGAAGTCATAACGGTAAGTGGAACAACGGCGAGGTCATCAATACCCTCCGCAAGTATACGCCCGAGGAAAAGGCCTACGACGTCCACTATACCCTCCAGCAGCAGAGATAAGAGATGAAAGAGAAAATTAGGACTCCTTACTTCGAAATAGGGACA